>Ga0105048_10003458_pt1 | contig 25851 bp, 31 predicted proteins | sample MAT05_FD_78382 | JGI IMG/M metagenome (GOLD analysis project Ga0105048, IMG submission 78382) | Freshwater microbial communities from Lake Fryxell liftoff mats and glacier meltwater in Antarctica - MAT-05 | ecosystem: Environmental > Aquatic > Freshwater > Ice > Liftoff microbial mat | place... | reverse complement strand
TTTTCCAGGTTTGGAAGTGGAACCGCGTCAATTCTATGCAGGGTTACAGCAGTCAGCTGTAACCCTGATATTTTTAATGGAGCTAATTCCACACTCAGTGCATCAACAACGCTTTATGTAAGCTGTTCCTCACTAAAAATATTGACCGGGGTACATACATCTTTTTCAGATGCAGCCATGGCCCCGCAGATACCGCACTTCACCGTCGGTGTAAAGGACAGGCTCTCCACTTCAGGAAACGTTGTTTTGTTCTGGCGACCGCACATATGGTGATGATGGTTTTCAATGTCACAGCATGTTTTACTGTTTTCCATGGCAATTCTCCTTTTTTTGGGATTTTGTTTGAATGCAATTAGTATTAAATCAGGTTTCAGCTAAATTTCAAGCGGTTTAGTAATTTTTAAACTGATTATTAGTCCTCCCAACAGATACAGGACACAGGCAGACATTAAGAGTATGTGAGAGTTTTGGCTTCTGAACCTGCTACTGCATGCCGCCCACACTGGCGGTGGCACGCAAACTGGTTGAATACATGCTGGCCCGTTGATGGAAGTGAAACCGTTTTCGAGACAATGAAGCAGGCGGCCTGACTGAAACAGACATAATTTTCTTGTAGTTAAGTAACTATTTTCCCCCCAGGTCTTGCCAAATTGGGACTGCGTGAACATATTCTGTTGCGCCATGGGAAATGTTTCAAGGCTGGCGGGTTGGCCCTAACTCAATCTTCTTCAACGGGTGAAATTTTCTGCAGCGGCAAATGGATGTCAGGTCGCATGATCGTGCGGACCATAGGTAAAGAGATAAAAATAGATACTTGATTCCGTTGCCGATCCATTGGTAGTTAAGATAGCAATCATAGATATGTCCTTTTAAATGATGCCTTCTGTAATTTTATGAAGCTGGACAGAGTGTACTTCTGAACAAAACGGATCGTGATCTGTTTCCCATACAAGATGCGGAAATGTTCTGGAAAATCGATGAAATTGTATTAAACCAAGGTGTGGAACATGTTAACGAGGAAGATCTGACGGATCCGGCTGGTGATGTTCACACCTTTGTGACCAAAAAAACATTATACACCGATGAGCAGGGCGACAGGTACATTGTTTGTATTTTGAGGGATATCACCGAACATAAGAATGCTGAAGAAAAACTAAACTATAAACGAAGTTGTCTCACCTCCATGGCGATTGAATTGTCGCTCGCAGAGGAGCGAGAGCGGATTCGAATCGCCTCCGAGTTGCATGACCAGATCGGTCAGACACTGATACTTGCCAGAATCAAGCTTGCCATGCTTGAACATATGAAGCCATCCAGCGAATTTGATCTGACCCGTGAAATGGTCAGCGATTTGTTAGATACTGTAATTCAGGATGTGCGCTCAATGACGGTCCAGATCAGCCCACCGCTGCTTGTTGCTGCAGGTCTTGAGGCCGCTTTGGAACGTCTGACCAGGCAGATTCAGGACGATTATTGTTTAAGAGTGGAGTTTAATGACGATCTGGTGGAAAAAACGCTGCCTGAAGAACTACGATTCGTGGTGTATCAGATGGCCCGTGAACTGTTGATAAACGTTGTCAAACATGCAAAAATTGATTTTGCAAGGCTTTCTGTCTGCCGCGATGGAGATCTGCTATCGCTTAGTGTTGAAGATTATGGTAGAGGATTCAATAATTGCACTGGCAGAGCGGACTACCAATGCTACGCGTGAAATTGGCGAGATGATCAAGGCAATTCAGCGGGAAACAAAAGGTGCGGTTGCTGCCATGGAAGAAGGTGTCCAGCAGGTTGAAGCCGGGACAATGGAAGCTGCCCGTTCCGGTGAAGCGCTGCGAGATATTCTGCAGCAGGTAAATGCCGTTTCCATGCAGGTCAGCCAGATTGCTACGGCAGCTGAAGAGCAGACCGCCACAACCGGAGAAATCTCCAACAATATGCATCAGGTTAATGACGCGGTTCAGCACACCTCACAGGGGTCACATGAATCAGCAGCTGCAGCCACACAGTTAAGTGGAAATGCGGAGACATTAAAGAGATTGGTTCATAGATTCAAGCTGTAATACGATTTTTACTCATAAATGCAGCATTAAAAGGAATCCCGCGGGGTTCCTTTTTCTTTTGCAAGAGCCTCTAAAATCAGTAGTTTTTCCTTAATCTCCAGCCCGCCGCCATATCCTACCATCTTGCCATTCGCGCCAATAACCCTGTGGCAGGGGATAAAGATCGGAATCGGATTTCTGTTGTTGGCCATTCCTACTGCACGAACTGCCTTGGAATTACCGATTTTTATGGCGATATCCTTGTAACTGGCAGTTTCGCCATAGGGTATATCACGGAGTGCCTGCCAGGTTTTTAACATGAAATCAGTCCCGCAGGTGACTAGAGGCAGGGAGAATTCTTTCAATTCTCCTGAAAAGTAGTTTTCCAGTTGTTGGAAGGCCTCCTTGATCAGTTCTGTTTCTATGATTTCGACATTTTGCGGAATTATGTCGGTTTCAAAAAAAAGATTTGTGATGAAGCCGTTCTCTTCTGAAATTCCGATTTTACCGATTGGTGTCTGCTGGAAGTAGAGTTTCATTTTTCCTCCATGTTGGTTGAAACGTTGTGACTGTATTTGTTTATGATACATACTTTGTCAATGATTGTAAACGTTGGCTATGCAGGGAATTCAGCCAGGAAGCTCGTCTGTAAAACAAAAATAGGAAGCATTATTTCAAACGCTTGACCTTATAGTTATTGCCCTGTATCTTCACTTCGCCAAAATAAATTTATCATTAAAGGAGACCTGACATGGCGGTTTATGAAGTTAAGCACCCTCTGATTCAACATAAGATAGGTCTGATGCGTAGGGCTGACTTGAGCACGAAACAGTTTCGTGAGCTTGCCTCGGAAATAGGGCGATTGCTGACCTATGAGGCGACCAAAGACATAGTTACCGAAACCATTACTATACAGGGCTGGGCCGGTCCGGTGGACGTTCAGCAGATCAAGGGCAAGAAGATTACGGTGGTGCCGATCCTGCGCGCCGGTCTGGGGATGATGAACGGTGTGCTGGACATGATCCCCAGCGCCAAGGTCAGTGTTGTCGGTCTCTATCGTAACGAGGAAACTCTCCAGCCGGTGGCCTATTTTGAAAAACTGGCCAGTGAAATGGAAGAGCGCACCGCCCTGATTATCGATCCGATGCTGGCTACCGGCGGTTCTCTGGTCGCCACAATTGAGATGCTGAAAAAGGCCGGCTGCAAGCATATCAAGGGACTCTTTCTGGTTGCGGTACCGGAAGGGTTGAATAAGGTGACGGCACTGCATCCGGATGTGGATATTTTTGTGGCCTCGATCGATGAACGTCTCAATGAAGTTGGCTATATTCTGCCCGGCCTGGGTGATGCCGGGGATAAGATCTTCGGGACGAAATAAACTAAAAGACTTTTGCCACAGAGGTCACACCCAAAAGTAGGTGCTTTTAAGCAAGTACTTAGAGAAAACCTATCTAGCCAAGTTTTATATAACAAACAAAACGGTTTGAATGTGTTGATAAAAAACTCTGAGACCTCTGTGACCTCGCTTAAAAGCGCCTACTTTTGGCTGTGGCAAAATGATTTAAATTTTACTCTTTAGGAGGCTACACCATGTCCAAACATAAAGAACCGGTCTGGCGCACAGCGCTTTCCGGTGCCCAGATTCTTTTTGTCGCTTTCGGTGCCACAGTACTCGTACCGCTCCTGACCGGGCTAAATCCCAGCCTGGCGCTGCTGGGTGCCGGTATCGGTACCCTGATCTTCCAGGTCTGCACTAAGCAGCAGGTGCCGATCTATCTCGGCTCATCATTCGCCTTTATCGGTCCGGTGATCTATTCGGCCAAAACCTGGGGCATGCCGGCGACCTTTGGTGCACTGGCTGCGGCCAGTTTTTTCTATTACGTTGCCGCAGTGCTGGTCAAATGGCGCGGGGTTGACTTCATCCACCGCCTGCTGCCACCGGTCGTGATCGGCCCGGTGGTCATGGTTATCGGTCTTGGACTGGCCCAGGTTGCGATCAGCATGGCAACAGGCAAGGCCGGAGATACGCAGGTTATTCCCTATGGCACAGCCTTGAGCGTCGCTGCGATCTCGTTGGTGGCAACCATGCTGACAGCCATCCATGCCCGCGGCATTCTCAAACTGGTGCCGATTCTGGTGGGTGTTTCGGTCGGCTATATTGTCTCCATATTTCTGGGTCTGGTTGATTTTAGCAAGGTTACCAATGCACCCTGGCTGGCGATACCGGAATTTGGCCGCCCGGAATTCAATCTGGCTGCGATTCTGTTCATGATCCCGGTTGCCATCGCACCGATTGTGGAGCATGTCGGCGGTATTCTGGCCATCGGTTCGGTTGTCGGCAAGGATTACACTGACAAACCGGGCCTGCATCGTACGCTGTTTGGTGATGGTCTGGCTGTCAATGTTGCCGGCCTTTTTGGCGGACCGCCTGTGACAACCTATGGTGAGGTCACCGGTGCTGTCATGTTGACTAAAAACTATAACCCGGTTGTCATGACCTGGGCGGCCTGTTTTGCCATTCTGATGGCCTTTGTAGGTAAATTCGGCGCCTTTCTGCAGACGATTCCCATGCCGGTCATGGGTGGCATCATGATCCTGCTGTTCGGCTCCATCGCTGGAATTGGTCTGAAAACCATTATGGATGGAAAGGTGGACCTGATGAAACCGCGTAACCTCTGTCTGGTATCTGTCACCCTAGTGACCGGCATCGGCGGGCTGGGGGTCACCATTGGCAGTTTCACCATGCAGGGCATCAGTCTCTGCGGTGTTCTGGCGGTGTTGTTGAATATGATTCTTCCGGCAGGGGAAAAGGAAGAGGAGATCAAACCGGCGGCTTTTCCGTGAGGTGAATTTTTAGGGATATCAATGGGAAACGAAATGCGCGACTTGCACCTGTCCCCGGAATACCGGAATACCATTCGAGCTGCTTAATGTTCATATTCTGCCTATCGTAAAAACAGATTGATTTTATTGCTTGTATGGAAAATCGCAATTTGCTTGTTGGTGGTCAAATGAATACTATAGCCCGTTGATTGCTACATGAACTATGTACAGGATGCGTATTGAATAGATGATTTGAAATGGAAGAGGTACATGAGAGCTACTCACGTTGGGATACGGCATTGTTACGAATAAAAATAATGAATATATGGTTATACCGGGTGTTAAGAATCCTGCTTGGATGTCTTTTTGTCTATTCGGGGGCTGTCAAGCTGTATGATGTGAAAGGGTTTGCGAGAATGATTTCACAGTATGATCTGGTTCCGGACCTGCTGCTCGCACCTGTTGCCATTGTTCTTCCCGTCATTGAACTGATGGCGGGCATCGGGCTGGTTTTCGAGGTGGTTTCAGCACTCAGTATGATCAGCGGTATGCTGGTCATGTTTGTAATTGTGCTCTGGTACGGCATGCTCAAGGATCTGGATGTGGATTGCGGCTGCTTTTCCACGGAAGAACTCAGGGGTCAGCAGGGTCTGATGCGGGCATTCTATAGGGATGTGGGCATGCTGGCGGTATGTGTGTATCTCTACTTGTATCGCTACTTTCGGGTCAGGGGTGAAGGTGTCTGCGTTTGGTCAAAAATAAGGAAAATTATCTGAATGGAGGAGTTATGAGGACAAAGATTAATGGTATGATTCTGCAGTTTTTAGTCGCATGTGTTTTTTTAGTGTCTGCTTCACATGTACATGCCTGGGGTATCAAGGAGTTGGAGACGGAAAAGGTTGCTGTGAGCCTGGTTAGAGAGGTTGAACGGGGCGGATACAAGATTGTTTCAACAGAAGAGCTGAAAAAATGGATGGATGAAAAGAAAAGCATGCTGATAGTCGACACTATGCCTTTCGAATCCAGCTACAAGAAAAATCATATTCCCGATGCTGTGCAGTTTGAGTTACCCATAGCAGAGATGAAAACTATCGAGCCAGCCAAAAAGGCTGAATTGGAACGGTTGCTTGGAATAGATAAAAACAGGCTGGTTGTGTTCTATTGCGGTTTTACCAAGTGTACCCGCAGTCATAACGGAGCCATGTGGGCGGCCAAGCTCGGTTACAGGAATGTGTATCGCCAGCCGGGCGGTATCAATGCGTGGAAAGAGGCGGAGTACCCGGTTCAGAATGTAAAATAATCCTTAAAAAAGCAGTTAACCGCCGATAAAGGCGGATGCACGCCGATAAATCAAAAGCTTGGAAGTACTCATGGTTTAACCTGAAAGGTGAATCAACTTTTTACTATAAAGCCTGGTTTTATCCAGCGTTGTCCGGTTTGGTAATTGCATTGGTCTAAAATCCCCTCCCTTTCAAGGGGAGGGACAAAGGCTGCAAAAAGCTAACCAGACACTGATGGGTTTTATCGGCGTGCATCGCTTAGAAGCGCCTACTTTTGGCGGCGTGTTCGGCGGTTCAAATGCCGTTTGTAGGATAATTTGTATCCGGCGTTTCGGGATGCAGGCTATTTCGGAAACGTTACCAGCATATGATGTTCGGCGGCATGTCACGGTGTGCTGCCGAACATCAAGGTATGAGGTTAGGGGGATTTAGGGACTTCCCATGTTTCTCACATGCAAAAAGAGAAGACACGATTAAAAGCTGGGATGTCCCTAGTTTTCCTGGTTTTCTGAAAAGAGGGGGATTGTCCTGCTATTCAACCACTGCAACAGATTTTATCTGCGCCCAGACAGCCTTGCCTGGTACCAGTTTTAATGTTTCAACAGATCTTCTTGTTACCCTGGCCAGCAGGGAAGATTCTCCAAGCCTGACTTTTACGATGGTCAAGCCGAGGTGCTCATCAGGTGCAATGGCTTCAATATGGCCTGGCAGGCTGTTGATGATGCTGCTCTGCTGCTGCGGCTCCAGAGAAAGACTCACTCCGCTGATCGGTACCCGCAGTCGCACATGTTTTCCTACTGCAATTCCACGATCTCGTCCCCATAGACTGCCTCCGGCAAAATCCATACGGGCCAGATGCCAGTCCTGATCCAGTTCACCAATTACAGCATCCAGAACAACTTCCCGCTCTTTACCAAGCCGTATAGGCAGGTCAAGACGGGCCAAAGTTTCGGTCAGCGGACCTTCCGCCACAACCTTGCCAGATTCCATGACAACCAGATAATCCGACAGGCGGGCCATCTCATCAGGCGAATGGGTGACATATAGTACAGGGATTTCAAGCGCATCATGCAGGCGTTCCAGGTAGGGCAGGATCTCCTGCTTACGCGCCAGGTCCAGGGCAGCCAGAGGTTCGTCCATTAAAAGTATGCACGGGCTGACAGCCAGTGCCCTTGCAATGCCGACGCGCTGGCGTTCACCTCCGGACAACCGGTCCGGCTTGCGTTCCAGCAAATGTCCTATCCCCAACAGCTCAATCGCCTGTTCCAGGCTGACTTTCTGTTGTTCCTTGCTTCTGTCGAGACCGTAACGCAGGTTGCCCATAACTGTCAGGTGTGGAAAAAGACTGGCCTCCTGAAAAACATAGCCGAGTGGCCTCTGGTGGACCGGAAGGAATGTTTTTTCGTTCTGCCAGATTTCCCCCTTGAATGATAGAAAACCCTTGTTTGCCTTCTCCAGTCCGGCGATGCAGCGCAGCAGCGTGGTTTTACCAGAACCTGACGGGCCGAAGATCGCGGTTACCCCGCGAGAGGGCAGCACCAGGTCCACATCGAGTGTAAAGCCAGGCCATTCAACATTGAAGCGTGCGCAGATCTTGTCCATTGTTTATGCTTTCCTCGAATTTGGCCGCCAGACGTAGATACCCAGCAGTACTATGAAAGAAAATGCCAGCATTACTGCTGATAGATTATGAGCCTGGGCATATTCCAGTGCTTCCACATGGTCATAGATCTGCACAGAGGCAACCCGTGTAACACCGGGGATGTTACCGCCAATCATCAGTACAACACCGAATTCCCCCACGGTGTGGGCAAAGGTAAGAATCGAGGCGGTCAGATAGCCTGGCAGGGCCATGGGGAGGACAACGCTGAAAAAGGTGTCCATTGGCGAGGCACGCAGTGTTGCAGCCACTTCCAACGGACGGTCACCGATTGCCTCAAAGGCATTTTGCAGCGGTTGCACCATAAATGGCAGGGAATAGAACACCGAAGCCAGCACCAGGCCCCAGAAAGTGAACGGTAAGGCCCCAATGCCAAGTGTGTTTGTCAGGTGTCCCACAAAGCCGTTTGGCCCCATGGCCAGCAGCAGATAGAACCCGAGTACCGAAGGTGGAAGGACAAGCGGCAATGCTACTACCGCACCAATCGGGCCTTTGAGATGCGACCGGGTGCGGGCCAGCCACCAGGCAACCGGAGTCCCGACCAGCAGCAATATCAAGGTGACAATAGTCGCCAGCCTGATGGTCAGCCAGATGGCCTGAATATCACCTTCACTCAATCCCATTGGTTACCTGCCTGCCTTTTCGCCCGGAAGTACAAAACCGTATTTGGTCATAATGCTGCGGGCCGGTTTCGAACTCATGTAATCTGCAAACTGTTTGGCCAGAGGCTTGTTTGAACCCTGTTTGGTGATGACAAAGCCCTGTTCCAGAGGTTTATGCAGATTTTCCGGTATCAGGTAGTATCGGCCGCTTTTGGACAGTTCGGGACTAAGGGCCAGTGACAGGGCAATGATACCAGCCTGGGCATTGCCCGTCTGGATAAACTGTGCGGTATGGGAAATGTTTTCGCCAAAAACCAGTTTCTTCTGCAGCTTGTCCCATAACCCGGATGCTGTCAATGCTTCTTCGGCTCGTTTCCCGTAGGGTGCGTGCTTTGGGTTGGCAATGGCAATGCGTGTAATTTTAGGATCAGCCATTGAGGCCAGCGTCATTTTTGTTGCATCCAAACTGTTGCTCCAGAGCACGATCCGCCCTACGGCATATGGTGTGACTGCGGATGCCGCCATCCCCTTTTGGGAAAGTTCGCGGGGGTAGCCGATGTCGGCTGAAAAGAACAGGTCGTAGGGTGCGCCTTGTTGTACCTGGGTGAAAAACTTGCCGGAGGAACCATAGATGACCTGCACTTCGTTGCCCGGTTGTGTCTTGTTGAAGCCGGCGACGATCTCGTCCATGGCGAATTTCAGATCAGCAGCTGCAGCAACGGTTATTTTTTCGGCATGGGCCGGAACAGTGAACAACAGAAAACAGGCGGCAAGTAAAATTCTGAATGTAATCATATTAATGTCCTCTTGTGGATTTATATTACGGCTGATTCAGTTTACACCCAGAATAACGCTGGATGCCTTGAATATGGCACTGGCCTTGCTGCCGACTGTCAATCCCATTTTGACACTGCTACCGTGCGTAATTACGGCGCTGATGGTATTGCCGGTACCGATTTCAATATCTACTTCCGTATTAACCGGGCCTTCAATGATTTTGGTAACTGAACCAGACAGGATATTGCGGGCACTAAGTTTTGCTGCATCAATTTCTGCGCCAACCACCACACTGTGATTGGTTATGTAAGTTAATACATAACGCATGCTAAAACAAGAGATGCGTAAACTCATATCCGGTAGACTTCCCGGCGATGACCTACCTTGATCACCCAAACGGTTAGTTCGTTATCTTGTATCGAATAGATGATGCGATAATTTCCTTGGCGAACGCGGTATTTCTCCTGCCCAGAGAGCTTTTCACACCCAATTGGACGTGGATCCTCTGCAAGGTTTCGAATGCGTTCGATGATCCGTTGCAGGTCATTTTTTGCAATGGAATCGAGATCCTTCCTGACGGAGTCTTTGAAAAAAATATTATAGACGACCATTTGCTTTGAGTTCTTTCAATAAGTCTTCGTAGGATATCAGCGGTTCGTTGACCCTTTCCTCAAAGGCTGACAGGTCCTCGGCATCCTCGGCCAGTGTATTTTGTACCGCATCGTTGACGATATCGGAAAGAGAACGGGATGTCTCCAAAGCCTTGTGCTGAAGCGCCCTGTGCAAGGCAGGGTCAAAATATACGGTTGCCCGTTTGGTGAGTCCACCCATAGGTAATACCTCCTGAATTTATCGTAGCGTTATAACGTTGTGACGTCAAGACGTTAAATTGTCTTATCCTATTTTACAAAACCACCAGTACACATTCCTGTTTGTATGTAGCTTTAATAAAACATCCCTGTTTCAAATGCTTTTGTCAGCTTGATTAGCAATTGCTTTCATTTTACCCAAAACTGGCATAGTCTGTTGCAAGTGATTCCCAATAGGAGGTTTGACTATGTCCGGAAAAATTACTTCTAAAATACATTCAATTGTTTTGACCACATGCCTGCTGATACTGATGTTTAGCAGTGAGGTCTTTGCGGCAGCCGATTTCAAACTGTCGAAGGGGCAGTTGATTTATGTGCCGGTCTATTCCAATATTTTCAGTGCACCAAAGAAGATTCCATTCAACCTGGCCACTTTACTAAGTATCAGAAATACGGACATGAGCAGTCCCATAACGGTGTATACCGCTGATTACTATGATACAAAGGGCAGTCTGGTCAGAAAATACTATCAACAACCGATTACTCTGGCACCGCTGGAATCCACCAGCATTTATATCCCGGAGGATGATACCAGCGGCGGGGTGGGGGCAAATTTCATTGTCAGATGGAGTTCTGCGAAAGAGGTTAATGCACCGATTGTTGAATGCCTCATGATCGGCATGAAGTCCGGGCAGGGTATATCATTTGTCAGTCCAGGACAGGAGATACGAAAAACAGGTAAATAATTTAAGTTGACAAAAATTATAGAAATATTCAAAGTTAAAACGACAAATTTAGTCGGCAATCCGTGTTGATTTTTAATGGAGAAATAATTTGCTATCAGCAGCACTCAAAAAAACAGCCGTTGTCTTTCAACTAACGGCAATTGTTCTTTTGCAGTTTTACGCTGTTGCACCATTGATTTTTAAATCTTTTACTGCTCACGCAAGCAGCATCAAATGCGTTGGCGACCACAAGAAATGCGGCTGCTCTCCATTTAAAGTATCTTCTCAGTCCTGCTGCTGTTTTAAATCAGGGGAAATTGCCAAAACATCATTTTCAACCGATGACCATGATTCTGAAACAGCGAAACATGATAGTATTGTACCTGCAAAATCCGGATTGCCGCTAGTTGACGCGGCACCGGCAGCTGCTGAAAAGCAGAAAAGCTGCTGTGCCGGAATGAGCAATGAGAAAACCACAGAGTCTCAAAGTAAAACTGATAAAACCATTCCTGAAATTAAATCCAGTTCCTGTTTCGGCAATCCGGACCATATCTTTATTTCGCTGGAAACATCAAAATTCATACGTCAACAGCTAATTAACAACCCGCCTCAGGTTTCCTCTTTTGTGAAGTATTATCAAACCAATGTGTTCCATGACCGTTTTCTGGAACCGCCTGTTCCACCCCCGCAACTTACACTCATCTCCTGATCAATCCCGAAACGTTGTTCCTGAGTAATATTTGCACTGCTATCTGATTAAGTGACATGCCGGAGGTTTATGCAGACTTTGCATGAAGCCAAATGGTTCGGATTGTCTCTGCTGTTGCATCTTGCGATCGCTTCAAGTTTATATTTTGGGGTGTCAAGCAACGTAGAACATGTCAGTAAAACCATTGTGGTTGTATTGGATAATCCGGCTTTGCCTGAAGTTGATTCGCGCAAAGTCAGTTATTCACCAGTCAGGGCCGAGGTGCGCCCGGAAAAACCGGTTAGCAAGGTTCCGGTTATTATCAAGCAGCAACAGCCTTTACCCGGCCCGCAGTTGCTACCGGAAGCGATTAAAAAACAGCTGCCGGAACCGGATCGTGCAATTAAATCATCAGCGGGTTTACCGGAAAAGAGTGCTGCGGTAGTAAGAAAAACAGCATCAATAAGCCCGGTTGCGGTTACGGCAAAAGTTGCAGAGATACCGGAAATACAACAGCGGCAATACCTGAAAGAGCATTTTAACTACATCAGGGATCTGATAGGAAAGCGGCTGGTTTATCCGTCGATGGCCCGCAGGATGCACTGGCAGGGTAAGACTGTTGTGGCCTTTGTCATTAAACAAGATGGCAGTGTACATTCTCTAAGGGTGGTAAAAACCTCCGGGTTTGCTTTGCTTGATAGGTGCGCGATTGAAACAGTCAGGGACGCTGCTCCATTTCCACGACCTCCGGTTCAGGCCGAGATAGTGCTGCCCGTCAGTTTTAATCTGGTGCAGTAATTATGAATATTTCGAGTCTCTTTCAAAACAAATTTAACAAGGAGTATCTATGATTAAAAATATAAACAGTTTTACCATGCTGGCTGCTGTAATTGGAGTTGCCCTGAATTGTCATAATTCGTTTGCTGAAAGCATGATGCTTGAAGAGATCAATGTTCGAGGGCAAAAGGAAGCACCTAAAGAGGAAAGCCTGACTATTCGGGAAGTGCGGGAAAGTCCTGCTAGAGACATGGGGGAGGCACTCAAGCAGGTTGAAGGGATTAACAGCATTCACAAGGGGGCGATTGCTAACGATATTGTGCTGAGAGGTTTTCAGAAGGACAATATCAATGTGCTGGTTGACGGTGTTCGTTTGCATGGCGGCTGCCCGAGTCGCATGGACCCACCGGCATTTCACTATGATTTTGCTGAAATCGAGCAGGTCAAGGTGATCAAGGGACCTTATGACCTCTCCAACCCGGGTGGTCTGGGCGGGATGATAGATGCCATAACTAAAAAGCCGGGCAAGGGATTCGGAGCTGATGTTAACCTGGGCTATGGCAGCTGGAATGCAACAAATGCTTCTGTAACCGGATCCTATGGAGCAGACAAATATGATCTGCTGCTGGGCTATGCCTATAAGTATTCAGATGTTCCTGAATCAGGTGACGGGAAGCGTTTTACCGAGATATATCCGGCGACAAATACCAATCGGTACAAGCCGTCAGCCATTGATTCAAAGGCTTATGAAATTAATACCGGCTGGCTGAAACTAGGCGTTAATCCAACCACAAACTCACGCAGTGAAATCAGTTATACTTACCAGGATGCCGATCATGTTCTGTATCCGTATCTGAAGATGGATGCCGATTATGATAATGCTCATCGACTGAACTGGACATATCGAATTCAGAAGATATCACCTCTGGTGCAGGATCTGAAACTTCAAGCATACTGGAACAAGGTTGATCATCTGATGGATGACAGATATCGCTTTTCGTCAGATAGCAAGCCACGTTTCTATTCCATGCAGAGCGATGCCAATACCCAGGTAATCGGATTCAAGCTGAATGCTGACTTGGCTACCGGTCCCGGTACACTGAAAACCGGTATTGATTATTACAATCGCAACTGGGATGTTGTTAACAGAAGGTTAGGTTATTTTGCCTACCGTGATACCGCCATGATTCCGGATGTGACGATTGACAATCTGGGGTTTTTCGGAGAATACGAAATGCCGATGGGGAGCCAGTTTGTGTTAAAAGGTGGACTGCGTGGCGACCTGACCTGGGCTGAAGCCGGTAAAGCCAATACAATGGTAAGCACAGGTACCGATCGAAATTTTGCTGATGTCAGTGCCAACCTGCAGTTGACGTATACTCCGTTCAAAGGGCTCGATGTATTTACCGGCATTGCCCGTGGTACGAGGACACCAGACCCGCAGGAACTGTTTCTGGATGTGCCGGTTGCACTCCCTTCAGCAACAGCTAGCTACTGGCACGGCAACAAGGATCTTAAATCAACGGTCAATCATCAGGCCGATATTGGTGCAAAATTTTCAACTGAGCGTTACTACGTCAATGCTTCGGTATTTTATAGCGATCTTCAGGATTATATAAACTTTTATCAGGGACCTACGACATTCCATAAAAGCTATCAGAATATTCATGCCACCATGTGGGGAGCAGAGCTGGGCAGCCAGGTTTCGCTCGACTATGATCTGTTCCTGAGAGGCTCCATGTCATATGTTGAGGGGAGAAATGAGGATGCAGGACGTCCGCTTTCTGAAATCCCGCCTCTTAAAGGGGCAGTATCAGTTCGTTATGATAACGGCAGGTTTTTCATGGAAGCACAGGAAAATCTTGTACTGGCACAGGAAAACGTTGACAGTGGATTAAATGAAACAGCAACAGCCGGATGGGCTACGACTGACCTTAAGGCAGGCTATACAGATAAAGGTTTTACTGTAATAGTTGGAGTTAATAACCTGCTGGATAAACAGTATTTCAGTCATCTTTCCTATGCCAGAGACCCGTTTGCAAACGGCGTTGGTCTGAAAGTGCCGGAGAATGGCAGAAACATATATTTCTCGGTTGGATACAAGTTCTAAACTTCGCGATAGATTTTATCCTTTAGTATGTGCTGTTGAGCCGCTTTACAATGTGAAGTTTTGCTGCTGTAAAACTACCAGGAGGCATGACATAAACTGTCATGCCTTTTTTTGTAAATAATCACTGTTTCAGTTGTTCAGAAAATAACCTGTTTCATGCTAAGGTAATTCGAATAGATCATGCAAAAGGAGCCAAGAATGCATAAATCACTAGGAGCAAAACCAGTCCTCTTTCCATTGCCGGTGCTGATGATTGGCACTTATGACCTTGAAGGCAAACCCAACCTGATGAACGCTGCCTGGGGCGGCATCTGCAGTTCACAGCCGCCATGCGTTTCCATTTCCATCCGGCCGGAACGCCATACCTATACGGCCATTATGGAGCGTAAGGCATTTACAATCGGCATTCCGTCGGCTGATTACATAAAGCAGGCCGATTATGTGGGGATTGTCTCCGGCAAGAATACGGACAAGTTTGCTGCTACAGGTCTGACTTCAGTCAAAAGCGAGTTGGTAGACGCACCTTATGTACTGGAATTCCCTGTTTCGCTGGAATGCAAGCTGCTGCATACTCTGGAATTGGGGGTCCATACAATGATGGTCGGTGAGATCATGGATGTGAAGGTGGCCAAGTCTGTTCTGGATGAGGATGGCCTGCCGGATATTTTCAGGATCAATCCAATGGTCTATGAAACGATTCGCAAGGCGTATCACTCTGTCGGGCCGGTGTTGGGCAAGGCGTTTACAATGGGGAAAGAATTTTAATTTGAGGTTCTTGCAAAACTACTGCGTACCCGGTCTGCTACTTTGCCACTCACTCGGAAGCTCAACGTACATTAGGGTACGCTTCGCTTCCTCGTTCGCTTGCGCCTTGCATACCGGTCTACTCATAACGTTTTGCAAGAGCCTCATATTTGATTGATTTATATTATCTGAGGATGGAGGTTTTTTAAAATGGCTCTGGTTCTGAAAGAAGTTGTTGATAGGGTAGGTGTGCTGACGCTGAATAATCCGGCAAAGCATAATGTGCTGAGTATTAATATGCTGCAGGAGTTGATCGATGGTCTGGAGGAGATGCAGAAGGCCAAAATTCCGGTCGTGGTGATACGGGCACTGAAAGATGCCAAGGTTTGGTCAGCCGGATTTGATATCAGGGAACTTCCAACCACAAAACGTGATCCGCTGGGTTTTGACAATCCTCTGGAGCAGATGCTCAGGGCTGTTGAGACATATCCGGGGCCTGTCATTGCCATGGTTCAGGGCGGCGTGTGGGGCGGAGCCTGTGACCTGACCATTACCTGTGACATGGTATTCGGGGATCCAAGTTGTACCTTTGCGATTACTCCGGTAAAAATCGGGCTGCCTTACACAGCATCGGGGATTTTGCATTTCATCAATCGTTTGAATATGAATCATGCCAAAGAGATGTTTTTTACTGCAGAACCGGTTGAGGCCGAGCGGGCTTTGGAATGGGGCATACTGAATCATTTGAAATCAGCCGAAGCACTGGAATCGTTTACGATGGAGTTTGCCAATAGAATAACAAAACATTCGGCCATGGCGATCTCGGTTGTCAAGGAACAGTTCCGCGTGATTTCCAATGCCCATCCGCTCAGCCCTCACGGTTTCGAACGTATTCAGGGCATGCGGCGTAGGGTCTATGACAGTGCCGACTATACTGAGGGGATCAAGGCTTTTCTTGAGAAAAGACCGCCAGTTTTTCGCGGGGAATAACGATGAACTTTCTTGAATTGGCAGGAAAAAGGCAGAGCGACCGGGGTTACAGCGATAAACCTGTTAGCCGAGAAATGATTGAACGCTGCCTTGAAGCGGCCCGCCTGGCACCTTCGGCCTGCAATAGCCAACCCTGGTCTTTTGTGGTGGTGGATGAACCTGTCCTTTGTCGTTCGGTGGCTGAAAAGCTACATGACATGGTGATGAATAAATTTGTTTTGTCAGCTCCAGTGCTGATTGCAGTGGTCGCAGAGCTGCCCGGGCTGATCCCCCGCCTGGCAGGGCAGTTGAAGGATAAACCTTATTACCTGATGGATATCGGAATGGCTGTAGAGAACCTCTGTCTGCAGGCGACTGAGGAGGGACTGGGGAGTTGTATTCTTGGGTGGTTTGATGAGAAGGGTGTCAAACAACTGCTGGGAATTCCGAAAGATAAACGTGTACCGCTGGTGATTACACTCGGCTATGCCTCAGAACAGAAGGTTCGGCCCAAGGTTCGCAAGCCGGCGGAGCAGGTCTGGTCGTATAATAAGTATCAAAGAAAATAGCTGCTATGTTTTCTATCCCGGTTTAAACATTAAATGAGGTTGCAATGAAGCTGATTAAAAATACGCTGTTACTTGTTTTAAGTCTGGTTCTGTTCACTGCCTGCCAGAAAAAGGAAACGTCGCCAGCTTCCGGATCACCTAAGAAACTGGTTGTGGTTACAACTCTGTTTCCGCTCTACGATTTTGCCCGGACAATTGGTGGAGACAAGGCGGATGTAACCCTGATCATACCGCCTGGAGTAGAAACCCATTCTTTTGAACCCAAGCCGGAAGACGCGGTGCGGGTTTCGAAATCTGACCTGTTTGTGTTTACCAACGAAGACATGGAACCATGGGCTGTGAAGTTTGTGGGTGGGGTGAACAGTGGAAAGGTAACCCTGGTGGATTCCAGTAAAGGTGTCATGTTTCTCAAGTCCGGTGTGGCTGACCATGCGGAAAAAGATCATGGTGGTAAAAATGGAAAAGAGCATAATCACGCCGATGGAAAAGACCCCCATGTCTGGCTGGATTTTGACAATGCCCGGATCATGGTTGAAAATATCGCTGCGGCTATGGTTGCCAAGGATCCAGCTAATAAAGACTACTTTAATACAAATGCAGCTATAGCAAAAAAAGAACTGAAAAAGCTTGATGATGGATTTAAATCCGGTTTATCAACCTGCTCCAAACGGGTAATCTTGCATGGTGGACATTATACATTCGGCTATCTGGCCAACCGTTATGGTCTGCAATACGTGTCTGCATCAGCTGTTAATGCTGATGCAGAACCGACACCGGCCAAGCTGATTGCTTTGGTAAAGCAGGTTAAGGCAATGAATTTGAAGTATGTATTCAGTGAGGAACTGCTGTCACCGCGTGTCTCGGAGATGATTGCCAAAGAGGCCGGTGTCTCAGTTTTGATGCTGCATGGCGCACATAATATCGGCAGGGAGGATTCTGAACAAAAAACAACTTTTATTTCATTGATGAATAAAAATCTGACCAGCTTGCGAACAGGGCTGGAGTGCCGTTAGTTTTTATGTTAGCCTAAAATGCAAAAGCACTAACGATTAGATCGTAAGTGCTTTTTTGTATGGCAGGGGCGCCAGGGATCGAACCTGGGAATGCTGGAATCAAAATCCAGTGCCTTACCGCTTGGCGACGCCCCTATAAAATTGTCAAAGTGTTTCTATGGCTGCAGTAAACCATTTTTCGTTTTTTGCCAGTGAATCTCTTGCTGTTTCTGCGCTTTGCTGGTCATTGAAGAGGCCGAAAACCGTTGGTCCGCTGCCTGACATCATTGCACCTGCTGCACCCATCTCCAAGAGTCGATTCTTGATTTCCTTGATAACTGGAAAAGATGGGATGGTGACTGTTTCAAGGTCATTAGACATGATGGAACAGACATCTTGAATAGTGCCGAAAAACTCAGGGAGCTTAGCCAATTCAGGTCTGTCTGTCAACGTTAAATTTTGATAGACCCAGGCTGTTGAGACGTGAACGCAGGGATTTACTAGCAGTACCCATAGCTTAGGCATTTCCGGCATGGTCTGTAATTTTTCCCCAACCCCTTCAGCCAGGGCGGTTTTCTTGAAAATGAAGAAGGGAACATCAGCCCCCAGCTTCAGGCCGATTTCCATCAGCTGCTGTTCTGAAAGGTCCAATCCCAGGATTTCGTTCATGCCCATTAATACGGTAGCTGCATCACTGCTTCCACCACCCAGTCCAGCGGCTACAGGAATATTTTTTACTACTGAAATTTTCGCGCCTTGTCCGGTACCGGCCAGGTCAAGCATGGTGCGGGCCGCTTTCCAGGCTATGTTGCCCGGTCCGTCAGGGACCCCTTTTTTGCCACAGGTTACGGAAAGCTCTGGAGTCTCAATCAAATTGATAGTGATTTCGTCACAAAGATTGACGCGTTGCATGATCATGCGCAATTCATGATATCCGTCGGGACGTTTTCTGATGACATCCAGCAGGTAGTTGACCTTGGCTGGAGCTTTTAGTGTAAGGGTTTTCAAGTCGACTCCGGTTTGTTTATGTTGAGATGTTTTTCTAAAGCAAGCAGGATCATAAATCAAGGTAAAACTGTGAAGCTTGCATGTAGCCGCTTTTTGCATTTATAATACCACACCTTAGATCTACAGGAAACAGAGAGGAGATGTTGATGGGACCAAGACTACCGGCCGAGTGGGAGATTCAGGACGGCGTGCTGCTGGCCTGGCCGCACAGAGGTACTGACTGGGCGTATATGTTGGATGATGTTTGTCCGGTATTTGTAGAAATAATTCGTCAGATTGCCAGATTTGAAAAGGTTGTTCTGACTGCACCGGTTGTCGCCGAGGCAAAGGCTCTGCTTGTTGCAGGCGGGGTGAATATGTCGCGCATCAGCATATTCGAAATGCAGAATAATGATACCTGGTCAAGGGATTTTGGGCCGATAACTGTTATGCTCAATGACCGCCCTGTGTTGCTTGATTTTGGTTTTAACGGTTGGGGACTCAAGTTTCCTGCCAATCAGGATAATTTGATTACCAGACGTCTGGTGGAGCAGGGTGCCTTTGTTTCCGGAGCCCGCACCATCGGCCTGATTATGGAGGGGGGCAGCATTGAGAGCGATGGCATCGGTACGATTCTGACTACAGCCGATTGTCTGTTATCGCCTAACCGCAATACGCAGCTGAGCAAGAGTGAAATTGAAGCGGCCATGGGGTCATTGTTTGGCGCACGTCGTGTACTCTGGCTTAATCATGGCTGGTTGGCAGGAGATGATACGGATTCACACATTGATACCCTGGCACGCATCTGTCCCGATGGGGTAATTGTCTATACGGCCTGTGATGATGAGCGTGACGAGCATTACGAGGAGCTGAAGCTGATGGAGCAGGAACTGGCTGCATTCAAGGCGCCGGACGGCTCGCCCTATCGTTTGATTCCGCTGCCGTGGCCCAAGGCCCGTTTTGATGAGGAAGCCCATCGTCTGCCAGTCACCTACGCCAACTTTCTGGTTATAAATCGCGCTGTACTTGTGCCGACCTATCAGGATGAAGAGAAGGATGCCAAGGCAATGGAGCTTATCGGCCAGGCCTTTCCTAGTCGTGAAATCATCGGAATTGATTGTCTGCCTCTGGTTCAGCAGCACGGTTCTTTGCATTGCGTAACCATGCAGTTGCCGGCCGGGGTGCTGCCATGACAACACTCAAGGCGGCATTGATTCAGCAGAAATATTGCGGCAATTATCAGGATACCTTTGCAAAAACTGTTGCCATGATCGAATCTGCTGCTGAGGCTGGAGCAAAGTTGATATTGCTTCAGGAACTGCATAAAGGACCTTATTTTTGTCAGTTGGAAGATCCGCAGCTGTTTGATCTGGCTGAGACAATCCCGGGACCGGGAACAGATCAGATCGGAGCAGTAGCTGCCCGCTTGAATGTGGTAATCGTTGCCTCACTGTTTGAACGTCGCGCACCCGGCCTGTATCATAATACGGCTGTCGTGTTTGAGGTTGACGGCACTATTGCCGGGAAATACCGCAAGATGCATATACCGGATGATCCAGGCTTTTACGAAAAGTTCTATTTCACGCCTGGTGATCTCGGTTTTAATCCGATCCAGACATCAGTTGGAAAGCTGGGTGTTCTGGTCTGCTGGGACCAGTGGTATCCTGAAGCGGCCAGGTTGATGGCTCTGGCAGGTGCCGACATGCTGATCTATCCGACCGCCATCGGCTGGGATCCCACAGATTCAAAAGATGAGCAGGAACGTCAGCGTGATGCCTGGATAACCGTTCAGCGCGGCCATGCTGTGGCCAATGGTCTGCCGGTGCTGGCTGTTAATCGGGTCGGTCTGGAGTGCTCACCGGAAAATCCGGAAAACGGTATCCTCTTTTGGGGGAGCAGTTTTGTGGCCGGTCCGCAGGGTGAATTGCTGGCCGAGGCCACCAGGGATAAGGAAGAGATACTGATGGCGGATCTGGATCTGGCCCGCACTGAAAAGGTGCGTCGTATCTGGCCGTTTCTGCGAGATCGCAGGATAGATGAATATGGGGATATTTTAAAAAGATATCGGGACTAGTGCTCGCTGTTCGCTCGCAGGTTGAGGTTAAGGTTTAGGCTTAGATTTCTCAACTTAACCTTAACCTCACTATAAAAGGGGTATCCAGAATGGCCATACACGAAAAAGATCTGCTGGAGGCACTTTCCAGTTCTCGCATTCTGGCTTCCATGATTACCCCGGCGGTGCTGATTTCTGCTTGCGGCACATTGATCCTGTCGACAGCAACACGTCTAGGACGTATTTTTGACCGGGTTAATGTCATTAAAAAAGAAATTGATGATGTTGTGACAAGCCGTACCGGCTATCCGGAAGAAAGTTTGATGTATCTGAAAGGGCAGCTTGATCTGCAGAGAAAGAGAGCCAGTCTGATTCAGAAGTCCATGTTTTCCCTCTATTTTGCAACCTTGCTGTTTATCTCCTCTAGTCTGGCGATTGCCTTTAATATCGCCTACGGCAGTAATGAACAGGGCTGGATTCCGACCTTGATTGCTATTGCCGGTGGCCTGTTTTTGTTTGCCGCCAGTGCTTTGCTGCTGTATGAAAGCCGGTTTAACCTGCGTTTTGTTGTTAAACATATCGACTTTGTCGAGTTTTTGCATGATAAGGCGGAGGAGAAAGAGAAGAAAAGTTGAATGATTTGAGAGATAATCAAGAAGCCCTCCTGTAGAAACGGGAGGGCTTTTGAAATTCTGGTGTCCGGAAGTTGAATAGAGGTTCGTCTGTTAACCCTTTAGTCCAGCCTCTTTAGCCAGCACTCTCCAGGCTGGCAGACTTCGCTCAATTATCTTTTTGTCAACGCAGTAGGCGATACGGAAGAAACCGGGTGCACCAAAACCTGCTCCGGGCACTAGCAGAATGTGGTGTTTCTGGGCCAGCTTGACAAACTCAACATCGTCTTCCAATGGTGATTTGGGGAACAGATAGAAAGCACCGTCCGGTTTTACCATGCTGAAGCCCATGGCTGTAAGTTCATTAACCAGCAGATCCCGTTTTTCCTGATATTCCGTAATATCCACCGATTCATCCTGCAGCTTTGCTACCAATCTCTGCATCAAAGCAGGGGCATTGACAAAGCCTAGTACTCGGTTGCTGAAGACCGCTCCTTCCATGAACTGCATGACCGTGTCCATGCGCGGATTGGCGGCCAGATAGCCGATGCGTTCACCCGGCAGAGCCAGGTCCTTGCTGTGGGAGGTGACGATGATGGAACTCTCAACCAGCGGGAATATATTGGGCACATGCTTGCCGTCGTAGGCGATACGGGCATATGGCTCGTCAGAAATGACATAGATCAGATGGCCATTGTGCTGATGGATTTTTTTAAGTACATCACCTAGTTGACGCAGGCTCTCTTCCGGGTAAATTACGCCGGTCGGATTGTTGGGGGTGCAGATCAGGATTGCCCGGGTCTTTGGCGTTAAGGCTTTCTCAATCGCTTCGATATCAAGCTGAAATGTCTTGCGGTCGGTCCAGACTTCAACAGGTACGCCGCCATGATTGTCGATGTAGAATTTGTATTCAACGAAATAGGGTGCCAGGATAATGACTTCTTCTCCCGGGTTGAGAATCGTCTTGAGAACAACATTAAGTGCGCCGCCAGCTCCACAGGTCATAATTATGTGTCTGCCATTGACCTCTATTCCGGAATCCTTGGACAGTTTTGCTGCCACTGCGGCACGGGTTTCGGGGTAACCGGCATTGTTCATGTATCTGTGCATACCGGGGATAGGGTTCTGGGCCAGCTTTAGCATTTCGCGCTGAAATGCGGCCGGTGGCTCCACATCCGGATTACCCAGTGTAAAATCATGGACATTCTCTGCGCCGAACTCGGCTCTCATCCGTTCGCCTTCTTCGAACATTTTGCGGATCCAGGATGATTTTGAAATGTGTCCGGCAATCTTGCTTGCAATAGCCATAGAAGTTCCCTTCGTGGTTTGATTTCTGTTATTATCTGTTCTGCATTACATTTATACAAATGAATTTCGGAGAACTCAATGGAAATTCCTCAATACCCTGTATCCAGGCTATTGCAATTAGGTGATAAAGCGTTATTTGATAGCATGTTTAGTCTGTTCCAGCCTCAGATGTCTGAGCTGACCTTCGCCAATCTCTACCTGTTTCGAAAAGTTCATAACTATCACCTCTCTATGCTGGATGGGTCAATTGTAGTATTTGGCAAAGGCTATGACGGTCGGGAATACTTTTTACCTCCATTGGGTGGAGATGGGGCTGCAGTATCAGAGAAGATGCTGAAGGATGGTTTGATGTTGTTTGGAAACGAGGAGTCCATAGCGGGCTGGTTCGATGGTGATAGTATAGAGTCTGGTGAGGATCGTGACTCTTGTGATTATCTGTATCTTCGAGAAGAAATGGCTACGCTGCCGGGAAACCGTTTCCATAAGAAAAAAAATCGCATTAATTATTTAACTTCCCGCCATGCTTATCAAACTGATCTGCTGAATGTTGGAGACATAACTGAATGCAGAAAACTGCTTTTGTCCTGGCATACATCTGTTAACTTGATCAGAGAAAAAGCGGTAGACTTTGATTTTGAAGCATGTGATGAAGCACTGGTCTTGCTGGAAGAGTTGGGTTTGAAAGGTATTGTTGTTCGTGCTGATGGAGTAGTAAGTGCTTTTGCTCTAGGGGAAAAGCTGAATGACAATACGGCTGTCTGTCATTTTGAAAAAGCGGATCCCTATATGGAAGGACTGGCTCAACTGATTAATCGGGAGTTTGCAGTCAGACTTTTTAATGACAGTATCTATATCAATCGTGAACAGGATCTTGGTGAACCGGGCTTGCGAAACGCCAAGCTTTCCTATCATCCCACACGACTGGTAAATAAGTTTAGAATTATCGCTAAACAATAAACTTATTGACACAAGTGGTTAAAACGTAGTACAAATTCTGTTCTTTTAAAGGACGGCTAAGGCCGAATCTCCTTGTTCCGGGTGAGACCGGGGCTAGAAAACCGTGAGGAGGAATTGCAAAATGAGGAAGTATGAAACGATTTACATCCTTCAGCCTGATTTGGGTGAGGACGAAATCAAAGTGATTGCGGACAAGATGCAGGACGTAATTACAGCCAAGAAGGGTGAGTTTGTTCGTCTGGAAGACTGGGGTGTCAGGAAGCTGGCCTACTCCATTAAAAAGTTCGCCAGAGGCCGTTACCTCTACCTGCGCAGCAATGGTGGGGCAGAAATGATTGCCGAAATCGAGAGACGTCTCAGACTTGATGAAAAGGTGCTCAGATACCAGAGCGTCAACATCACTGACCAGCCTGAGAAAGCTGTTGCCGAGAAGAAGGCACCAGTTGCCGAGCCGGAAGCTGTCGAAGCCGTTGAGGCCGACGAAACCGTAACCGAATAATTCCCCGGAGGATAAAATATTATGAGCAACGAAAGACCAACTAGCCAACAGAGACCTTCAAGCGGCCCCGGCGGTCCTGGCGGTCAGCGAAGAAAACGTCCTTTTCAGCGCAGGAAAGTCTGCCGTTTTTGCGCAGAGAAAAACCTGACTATCGATTACAAAGAGCCACGCACACTGCGCTATTTCATTACTGAGCGCGGTAAAATTGTGCCACGCCGTATTTCCGGTAACTGCTCTGCTCACCAGCGTCAGATTACCGAGGCGATCAAACGTGCTCGCAACCTGGCCTTGCTGCCGGTAGCATCTACTCACGTGCTTCCTTAGTATCAATCAGATGAGTGACAAGCTGCAAAACGGGACAGCAGTTCAACAGCTTCTTCCAGTTGTCTTTGGAGCTGCAATAACTGTCATTCTTTTTGCAATGTGTTTTATGATCCCGCCAGCAGGTATAATTTTATGCCTGCTGGTACCGTTTCCGGCCATTTATTCGCGTTTTCGCATTGGGCGTGGAGCGGAGGCTTTTGTAGTTGCTTTAGCTACATTTGTGGTGTCAGCTCTTTTTAACACCCAGACAGCAATGTTTTACCTGGTTCAGTTCGGGTTGATATCTCTGCTGATGCCGGAATTGCTTGCACGAGGGACCGGAGCTGCCAGGGCAATCACCTGGACAACTGCCATAAGCCTGCTGGTTTACCTGCTGGTGGTGGCTGGTTTCTTCTTCAGCGGTGATCAGAATATACACCAGTTAATTGTTTCTTTGATAAAAGAGAGTTTTGAAAAGGCCGTTACTTATTACGAAACGCGTGGTTTCAAAGGAGATGATCTGGTTGCAGTTAAACGGACGCTCGGTAGTGCCGCTGACCTGTTTGCCAGAACCTATCCTTCTTTTGTTACGGTTTTTGTGATTGCAATAGCCGGATTCAATGCGCTTTTGGCTGGTCGTTACTGCCGGCAGTTTGAGTCGGCTCCTGAAATAGGTGCGTTCAAGGATTATAAAAATTCTGAAAACCTGATCTGGGTATTAATATTGGCTGGTTTCTCCATGATGTCAGCCAATCCCATGATCACAACACCTGCTTTGAATTTGCTAGTGATTCTGGTGCTATTATATTTTATTCAGGGTATGGCAGTTGTGCTGACCCTGATTGATCGCAACAGCCTGGCAAGGACTTTAAAAGTTGCATTTTACTTGATGTTGGTATTTCAACCTTACATTGCAGCCCCGGTGGCGGCAATTGGTATATTTGACCTGTGGGGTGATTTTCGCACCCCCAGAAAACAGGAAAACCTGTAAAAACAGGCTTGAAAAGGAGAGAGTATGAAGGTCATCCTGAAGGAAAATGTTGAAAATCTTGGTCACATTGGTGACATCGTTAAGGTTGCTCCGGGTTATGCTCGTAACTACCTGCTCCCAAAAGGTTTCGCTGTGCCGGCAACCGAGAATAACGCTAAGGCTCTTGAGCACGTAAAGCGTCAGATGGCTTATAAAAAGGCCAAGATCAGCGAATCAGCAAAAAATATTGCTGCTAAACTGGAAGCACTGACAATCGAGCTTGTTCATCAGGCTGGTGCTGAAGGCAAACTGTTCGGCTCCGTAACCAATATGGAAATCGCTGCTTTCTTGAAAGCCAACGGACTGGAAATTGATCGCAAAATCATCGTACTGACAGAGCCGATCAAGCATGTTGGTGAGTTTACTGCAAAAGTAAAACTTCACCCTGAAGTAACAGCTACCCTCAAGGTGGTTGTAAAGGCTCTCTAGGGCTGAAAGTTGATTGTATACCAGGTTGTTTTACGAGCCTGCCAGAGGAAACTCCGGCAGGTTTTTTTATTTTTTTATTTAAAATCTGTTTGTGCTTAAGGCGGTCTTAT
>Ga0105048_10003457_pt1 | contig 25856 bp, 21 predicted proteins | sample MAT05_FD_78382 | JGI IMG/M metagenome (GOLD analysis project Ga0105048, IMG submission 78382) | Freshwater microbial communities from Lake Fryxell liftoff mats and glacier meltwater in Antarctica - MAT-05 | ecosystem: Environmental > Aquatic > Freshwater > Ice > Liftoff microbial mat | place... | reverse complement strand
GAACCGCGTGCACAACTTCCCGAGCCTGGCGGTGCGCTGCCCGGATTGCGTCCAGCCGACGGTCCCCTACGTCGCGGCACAGAGCGGAGCCACCAAGGCCGCCAGCATCGGCTACGGCGTCAGCGAGAACTCCAAGGTGTGCACCGCAACGGTCGCTGCCGCGTTCGAGCGCTACCAGGACCAGAGCGGCGTCGAGGTCGTCTACACCAACAGTGACCTCCAGTTCGGACTGCCCAACGGCATCGGGGCCCAGGTCAGTGCGATGAAGGAGGCGGGCGTGGACTTCATCTCCACCTGCATCGACCTCAACGGCATGAAGACCCTTGCCACGGAACTGGAGCGACAGGGCATGGAGGACGTCGTCCTGTACCACCCGAACAGCTACGACCAGACCTTCATCGAGGAGTCCGGCGACCTGTTCGAGGGCGACGTCGTGTCCGTCCAGTTCCGACCGCTCGAGGCATCGGCGGAAGGAAACGCGCTCGCGGAGTTCGAGAAGTGGATGGGGGAGCGGGGCAGCGCCCCGTCGGAGCTCGCGATGGTCGGTTGGATCAACGCATCGCTCGCCTTCGAGGGGCTGCTCGAAGCTGGTCCGGAGTTCGACCGCGAGAGCGTGACGGCGGCGACCAACGCCATCGATGACTGGACCGCCGACGGACTGATCACCCCGCTCGACTGGACGGTCGCCCATGAGCCGTTCGCCGCGGACAACCCACAGCCAGAAACGTCATGCGCGGCGATGGTCCGGATCGAGGGCGGCACGTTCGTGCCGTTCACCTCCGCCACCGAACCGTGGTTCTGCTGGGACGACGCGTCGAGGGAGACCTTCGAGCCGACTCCGACCGACTTCGAATGACCGACCGGATCCAGCGCCACCGGTGGTGATGTGATGGAGGACCTGATCCGCGGGGTGCTGCAAGGGCTCCCACCCGGTGCCGTCTACGGGCTGATCGCGATCGGCTTCGTCTTGGCCTACAAGACCTCGGGCGTGTTCAACCTGGCGTTCGGAGCACAGGCCTACGTCTCGGCCGCCCTCTACTTCCAGGCCCGCAACGAGTGGGGCTGGGCCAGCGCACCGGCGTTCGTGCTCTCGGTGCTGATCGTCGCCCCTGCGCTGGGGCTGGTGCTCGAACGGCTCATCTTCCGTCGCCTCCCACCGGGTTCGACCCTCGCGAAGCTGGTGATCGCCATCGGCCTGTCGGTGGCGATCCCGGCGCTGTTCGAGATCGTCGTCGGCTTCGAACCCGTCGCGGGAGCCACACCCGAGGGGCTGCTGTCCGATGGCGCAAGCGTCTTCTACGACCCCACGGGCCTGTACCCCTTCAGCCGCAACGAACTGACGGCCGCGGTGGCGGCGCTGCTCAGCACTGCGGCGCTCGCCGCGCTCTTCCGCTTCACCAACATCGGCCTGCAGATGCGCGCCGTGGTCGAGAGCCCGCGGATGACCGAGCTGAACGGCATCCGCTCGGAGCGGGTCTCGGCGTTCAGCTGGGCGCTGTCGAGCACCTTCGCTGGTCTCGCCGGTGTGCTCATCGCGCCCCGCTTCAACACGCTCGCCGCGCCGGACTTCTTCAACCTGGTGGTCGTCGCGGTGGCGGCCGCAGCCGTCGGCAAGCTCGTGAGCCTGCCGGGTGCACTTCTGGGCGGATTGGGTCTCGGTGTGCTCATCTCGGTGGTCAACACGTTCCTGCCCGACCTGGCCACCACCTACTCCTGGCTGGAGCCGATCCAGGAGAACCTGACCCCGGCGATGCCCTTCATCGTGCTGTTCGGTCTCGTCACCCTGTGGCCGGCGCTCCGAGCGACGAGCGAGCACGTCGATCCTCTCCGCAGCGTCGACCCTCCCCTGCCCGCCCCGGCCGCGCTCACGCGCAGCCCCCTGCTCACCCGCCTCACGGTGGTGTTCGGCATCAGCTTCTTCCTCGTGGTCGGGTTCGCGGTGTTCACCCGTTCCGACGCCTCCTGGCTGTTCCTGGTCACCCAGGCGGTGATCATGTCGCTCATCTTCCTGTCGATAACCGTGCTCACGGGCTTCGCCGGACTGATCTCGCTGTGCCAGGGTGCGTTCGCCGCGATCGGCGGCTTCGCCGTGTTCCAGCTGGCCGACCGGTTCGGCTTTCCGGTGCTCACCGGCGCACTGATCGGCGCCGTCATCGCCGCAACCGTCGCCGCGCTCCTGGCGGTGCCCCTCGTCCGTCTCGGCACGGTCTGGGTGGCGATCGCCACGTTGGCCTTCGCGGCCTTCTTCGATGCCGTGCTGGTCCGGATGCCGTTCCTCGGCGGCGGCGGCACCTCGTTGCTGCAGGGCACGCGAGTGCCGCGCCCGGTCCTCGGCCCGTGGGACCTGGCCGACGACCGGCTGTTCCTGGCCGTGGCGCTCGCCGTCCTCGTCGTCGCTGCCGTCGGGGTCAAACAGCTCCGCGGTGGGACGGTCGGCCGGACGCTCCAGGCGTTGCGGGGCAGTGAGGTCGCGGCGCAGTCCATCGGCATCTCCCCCACCCGTGCTCGAATCACGGCGTTCGCCATCTCCGGGTTCCTCGCCGGTCTGGGCGGGGCGATGCTGGCGATCCATCAGAAGAACGTCAACTACGCGACGAACTTCGCTCCGTTCGCCGCGCTGTTCTGGATGGTGGTGGTGGTGTCGCTCGGTGCACGGACCGTCGAGGGTGCCAGCTACTCGGGGGCGACCTTCGCGCTGATGGATCGCCTGGTGTTGCGGGGCGCGCTCCTGACCTGGATCCTTCGCAGCGAGGAGCTCCTCCCGGGCGTGTTCCCCATCTCGCCCAAGTGGCGATTCGTGCTGTTCGGTCTTGCGACCATCAGCTTCGCGCGCCATCCAGAGGGTCTCATCGAGAGCGGCAAGCGGCGCTGGTACACCCGGATCGAACGGTGGACCGGACCGTCCTCCCGAGGGCCGGACCCAGCGCCGGCGACGAGTCGAGCATCGACCCAGGAACCCGTCGGATGAGCGCGCCGGTGCTGACCGCACGAGACGTGACCAAGTCGTTCTCGGGGATCGCCGCGTTGTCCTACGTCAGCCTCGAGGTTCTCGACGGCGAGCGTGTGGGCCTGATCGGGCCCAACGGCGCCGGCAAGACCACCCTGTTCAACTGCCTCCTCGGGATCACCCCGATGAACCGCGGATCGGTGTCGATCGACGGCGTCGACGTCGCCGGTCGTCCGGTGCACGAGCGGGCACGACTGGGCATCGGTCGGACGTTCCAGCGCATCGAGCTGTTCGGGGGATCGTCGGTCCGCGAGCACCTGCTCATCGCCGAGCGCACGCGCCGCGGATCCGGACGGCTCTGGAAGGACCTGCTGGGCAAGGGGCGGCCAACCGCCGAGGAGCTCGATGCGTGCGACGCGATGCTGGATCAGCTCGGCTTGTTGGACCTTGCCGACGAGCCGGTCGAGCACCTCAGCCTCGGACAGGGCCGACTGGTCGAGGTCGGCCGCGCCCTCATGACCCGACCACGGCTGCTGCTGTTGGACGAGCCCTCCTCGGGGCTGGACCGCACCGAGACCCGGGACATGGCGATGACCCTGCAACGGGTCCAGCAGGAGCAGGGATTCGCGATCCTCCTGGTCGAACACGACGTCGAGCTGGTGTCGACCTTCACCCAGCGCTCCTACGTGCTCGACTTCGGCACCGTGATCGCAGAGGGACCCACCGCAGAGGTGCTCGCGGACCCCGCCGTGCGTCAGGCGTACCTGGGCATCGGGGCGGACGCCCCGTGACGCCGGTGCTGGAGCTCCGCAGCGTGTCGGCCGGCTACGGGCCGTTCCACGCCCTCTTCGACGTGTCCCTCACCATCGAACCCGGCCAGGCGGTCGCGCTCCTCGGGGCCAACGGGGTCGGCAAGACCACCGTCGCCCGCGTCGCCAGTGGGCTGGTCGCGCCCGAGCGCGGCGCCGTACTGGCCGATGGCCACGACCTGACCGGTGCGGCACCGCATGCCTTCGCCCGCGCCGGCGTGGCGCACGCCGTGGAAGGCCGATCGGTCTTCGCGTCGTTGTCGGTCGAGGACAACCTGCGCCTCTCGTTCCGGCGGACGTTCGGACGTCGCGGGGTCGGCGGCGCGCTCGAGTCGGCGTACGAGCAGTTCCCCGTGCTCTCGAAACGTCGCTCACAGCTCGCCGGGACTCTCTCCGGTGGCGAGCAGCGCATGTTGTCGATGGCTCGGGTCCTGGTCGAGAAGCCCACGCTGCTGATCGCGGACGAGCTCTCCCTCGGACTGGCACCGATCATCGTGGACAGCATCTACGAGCAGCTGCGCCGCCTGCGCGAGGCAGGCACCGCGCTGCTGATCGTCGAGCAGCAGCTGACGCACGCGCTCGAGCTCTGCGACCGGGCACTGCTGCTCGACCACGGCTCGATCGCGTGGGAGGGGATCCCAGAGGACGCGGTCGAGCTGGTCGCCACCCGCATCTTCGACCACGACGACAGCTGAGAGGGTCCGTCAGCGCGACGGGTCGATCGCCACCTTGATCGCGCCGCTCGACGCCTGGTCCCCCATCGCCGCGAAGGCCTGCTGCCACTGGGTGAGGCCGAACACGTGGGTCAGCATCGCGGACAGGTCGATCTCGCCCTCGAGGGCCATGTCCAAGTAGTGCTCGATCCCGTGCCGTCGCACCCCGCGGACCTCCTCGATCCCGAAGGCGTTGGAGCCCACCAGGTCGATCTCCTTGAAGTACAGCGGGCTCCACTCCCAACGGGCCGGCGGGTGCACGCCGCTCTTGACGAGCGTGCCCCGAGCGGCGAGCACCCGGACCTCCACCTCGAACGTCTCGGGCTTGGCGATCGTGTCGTACGCCACGTCGATGAACCCGGGGTGGCACATGGGGATCGCATCCAGGCCCGCCATCGTGGGCCGCAGCACACCACCGGACCACTCAGCCAGTTTCTCCACCATCTCCGCGGTGCCTGTCGGGGCGAAGACCGCATGCGCGCCCAGAGCCCGGACCAGCTCGGCCTGTGCCTCGAAGCGCGCCACCACGCCCACCTCCACGTCCGGGTACAACGCCCGCAGCGCAGCGACCGCCGAGCAGCCCAACGCGCCGGCTCCCCAGACCAGCGCCCGGCCACCGGGTGGCGGTGGGTGCCGGGTGACCGAATGCAGGGACACCGCGAACGGGTCGGCCAGCACGGCGCGCTGGTCATCGAGGCCGTCCGGCACGGCGAACAGCATCGACGAGTGGGCGGGCAGCAACTCCGCATAGCCACCGGTCGCGTCCGATGAGGTACCGGTGTGGATGCCCTTGGCCAGCTCGCCCGAGGTGAAGTTCCAGCAGAGGCTGAGGTCGCCGTTCTCGCACGCCGGGCAGACCGGGGAGATCCCCCTCGGGGCACACGAGAGCCACGGGTTCAGCACCACCCGATCGCCCAGGTCGAATCCCACGGCCTCCGGCCCGGCCTCGACGACCACGCCGACCACCTCGTGCCCCAGCACCTGCGGGAACGAGACGAACGCGCTCATCGCACTGTCGGTGTCACCCTCGAAGTCCATCAGCACCTGCTTCGCGTCCGACCCGCAGATGCCGGTGAGCAGGGGCGCCACGACGTACCAGTCGGGGCGCAGGGGTCGGGCGTCGGGCACCTCGGTCAGTGCGCACGGGGTGACGGCCAGGTTCCGGACCAACGCCGGCGCGGTCGGCGGTGGATCGAACGGCTGGGTCGATGTGCCGAACACCAGTGCCTTCATCGTTCTCCCCTCGGCGACGACGGCCTATTCTGACACTCATGTCATGTTCTTGCAGGGTGACGGTCGGCATCGACATCGGCACGACGTCGGTGAAGGCTGTGGCGGTCGATGACGATGGGCAGGTCCTGGCGCGGACGCGGATCCCCCATCGCCTCCGGAGCCCGGTCTCGGGAGCGTTCGAGCACGAGATCGACCGGGCCTGGCGTGATGACGTCCTGACGGCGCTCGCCGTAGTGGCCGACGGTTTCGAGGTGGCCGCGGTCAACGTGTCCGCGATGGTGCCCTCGCTCGGAGCGGTGGACCGGGACGGACGCGGTTGCTCGCCCGGTCTGCTCTACGGCGACCACCGAGGCGTCACCGATGGCAACGAACCCGATGAAGCCGGCGACTCGGGCGAGATGCTCGCGTTCCTGCACTGGCTCACGCAGCACGCACCCGATGCCGCCGGCTACTGGCCCGCCCAGGCGGTGGCCAACCACGCCCTGTGCGGTGTGGGGGCGATCGACTCCACGACGGCCATGACGGCGGTCCCGCTGTTCGACTTCCGGGGTTGGGATGTCGAACAGGCAGCCGCGGCGGGCACGTCACCCGGCGCGCTCCCCGTCGTGGTGCCGGGCGTGGAGCCGGCGGGGACCGTGCTCGCCGGACTCCCCGGAGCGGGTGCGCTGGTCGGTGGCGGCATCATCGACGCGCTGGGCGAGCAACTGGTGGCAGGGGCCGACGAGACCGGGGACGTCCTGGTCATCTGCGGAGCGACCCTGATCACGTGGGCGGTGATCGACGACTGGGAGACCGTACCCGGGCTCTGGACCGTCCCCCACACCGCACGCGGCAAGACCCTGATCGGCGGACCGAGCACGGCGGGCGGCATGTTCATCGACCGGGTCCACCGCTGGCTGGGCATCGCACCGGAGACGGAGCTCGAGTCGCTCCCGCCCGGAGACCTGCCGGTGTGGCTCCCCTACGTGCGCGGCGAGCGCACCCCCCTGCACCGGCGAGATCTCCGAGCTGAGCTGCACGATGCCGCGCTCCACCACGAACCGGCACACCTCCGGCGGGCCGCCTACGAGGCGGCCGGGTTCGTGGTCCGACACCACCTGGATCTGGCGTCGGCCGCGGGGCTCCGGCCGAAACGACTGGTCGCCACGGGTGGCGGCGCCTGCTCCGCACCGTGGATGCAGGCGCTCGCGGATGCGACCGGCCTTCCCGTCGACGTGGTCGAGGTCCCCGAGGGCGCCGCGTTGGGAGCGGCGTTCCTGGCGCGCTGCACCGCCGGGCTCGAGCGGTCGATGACCCAGGCACGCAGGTGGGCTCGGACCTCCAGGCGGGTGGAGCCGGATCCCGCGTGGCAGGCCGCCACCGCTGCGCGCTACGAGCGGTTCCGACAGCTCAGCTCCGAGGCCGCCTCGCGACCGGTTGACGCTCGCCGCTGACCGCGATCGCCCCCGTCAGGGATCTCAGGAGATGCCGATGCCGTCGGGCAACGCCGGCTCGCGATCACGGGTCAGGAGAAGAACTCGAAGTGCTGGACCTCGACCATGATCGGCAGTCGGTGGCGCACATAGAACGAGTGGAGGCGCAGCACCCCCGCGAAGTCCTCGGCGCTCGGCTCGATCAGCTCCACCTCGTCGGGCAGCCGCTGCTTCCATGTCGCCGCCCGCCGAGCCACCTCGTGGAAGTCCTCCAGCGTCGACACCGACACGCCGACGTGGTCCATGCGCGGCGCCCGCATCGGGTCGTCCTCGGCGACGATGTAGAAGAACTGCTCGTGGGTGTGCAGACCGAGCACGAGCTGCGCTCGGTCCCGGGTCATCTCGGGGTATTCGGTGGTGCCGAGCAGGTCGCCGTAGAACTCGACGATGGCGGACCTGCCGGCCGAGTCGAGCTCGTCCGGCGCCACCGACACGGCGATGTGGTTGAAGCGGGGTGGTCGGGAGAAGGGCGGTCCGGTCACGGTCGCACCAGCACCTTTCCCGCGAGCCGGCCGCGGGCCAGGTCGCTCATCGCGTCGAGGAGGCCGTCGAGGCGAACCTCGCCTGGTTCCAAGAGGCGCTCGACGGGCAACAGCCCCGACGACAACAGCGCGAGCGCCTCGTCGAACCCGCCGTCGTCGTAGGTGAACGCGCCGGTGATCACCAGCTCGTTCAACAGGATGCGGTTGGGGTCGAATCGGGGCGGCTCGATGCCGGCGCCCACCAACACGAGGGTGCCCCCCCGCACGAGCTGGGCCAGTCCGGCCTCCATGGCCGACGCCTTGCCGGAGCACTCGAGCACCACGTCGACCGCGCCGTCGACCACCCGCTGCGGCTCGGCGATGGAGGGCACCTCGAGATCGTCGGGCACGAGCACCACCCGAGCACCGACCGAACGAGCGAGCTCCTGGCGCAGCGGTGCGGGCTCCACGCAGACCAGATCCTGGACCCCCATGACCGTCATCGCCGCCAGTGCCAGCGCACCGATCGGGCCTGCGCCGAGCACCATGACCCGCATGCCCGGCTCGATCCCGGCCCGGTGCACGGCGTGCAGGGCGACGGCGAGCGGCTCGGCCAGGGCCGCGGCGCGTGGGTCGAGCCCCTCGGGCAACGCCAGCAGCTCGTTTGACGGGGTGCACTTGTAGGTCGCGAAGGCCCCGTCGGGGTCCCCGGTGCCCGCGGCGTCGCGGGCCTCGCACAACGCCGGGCGACCGACCTGACAGGCACGGCACGTGCCACATCTGGCGGTCGGTCCACCCACGACCCGGTCCCCCGGACCCCAGCGGCTCACCTGCTCGCCCGCGGCGACCACCGTGCCGACCCACTCGTGGCCCTGCCAGGTGCCCGGACGCGCCCAGCCCTCGAGCACCAGGTGCAGGTCGCTGCCACAGATGCCGCACAGGTCGACCGCGACGAGCACGTCGTCGGGCCCGACCCGGGGAGTGGGCACCGGACCGACCTCCAGACGGCCCGGTCCGGCCAGCACCGCGGCGGTCATGGTTTCGGGGATCCCCGGGACGGGGCGGGCGGTGGACATCAGCAGCTCCCGACGAGCAAGGTGGCGGCCCGGTGGGCCAGGGCGGCAAGGGTCAGGGTGGGGTTGTAACCGGTGGAGGTCACGAAGACCGACGAGTCACCGACCACGACGTTGTCGACGTCCCAGAGTCGCTGCTCGGGCGACACGACCGAGCGAGCGGGATCCGCTCCCATCCGCGTGGTCCCCATCACGTGGCGGGAGGCCGGCGCGATGCCCAGCGGGTTCGCCGTCGCGTGCAGGTCCAGCTCACCCTGGGGCGGCGAGGCGGCGCTGAAGGCGGCCTCGGCACCAGCGTCTCGCATGATCCCCTCGTGCAGCGGAACGGCGTACGCGGATGCCACCAGCTCGTGGCGGTGGGGTGCGTAGGTGACCCGGCCAGACGGCGCCCCCCACACATCGCACACCGAGGGATCGAGGTCGACCCGGTTGACGGCCTGCGGCAGGTCCTCGCCCTGCATCGTGAAGACCCACATCCGGCGGCGCAGGGCACTGTCGCGCATGGAGCTCAGGTGGTGTCGGCCGGGACCGTAGGTGACCGCCTCCTCCACCGGCATGTTCCCGGCGCCGTGCTCCACGACGCCGCCGCGCACCCATGGCAGCCCGGCCGCTGCGGCCGCCCGGCGGAGGTCAGCGGTGTCGACCAACAGATCGTCGTGGAGGTGGGTGACGCAACGGCCCCGTTCGCCGCCCGTGCCGTGCGGGAACCCGTGCTCGGGGAAGATGCCCACGGTGAAGGTCTGGTGGTGGAACGTGAGGAACCGCCCGACGAGGTCGCCGCCCAGCCCCTGGCGCAACAGGAACCTGGGCGTCTCGAACGCGCCCCCGGCCAGCACGACCGCGTGGCGGACCCGCACCTCGCGAGTCGTCGGCTCGGGGTGCTCGGTGAGGTCCAGGTAGCGCACACCCGTCGCCCGGCGGCCGGAGGCGTCGAGCACCAGCTCGGTCGCGTACGACTCGGGGCGCAGCTCGCAGCGGCCCGAGCGCAGCGCACGCTGCAGTGCGGCGATCGGGTCGTTCTTGGCCTGCACCGGGCAGCCGTAGCCGCCGCAGAACCCGCAGTCGGTGCAGGCGGGCCGACCGTCCGCGGCGATGCTGTTGATCCCCGTGGGCGCTCGGTAGGGATGCAGGCCGGCTCGCTCGGCCGCCGCCGCGGTGATGACCGCCATCGGCATGTCGTCGCCGGGTGGCAGCGGGTAGGGGGTGCTGCGGGGCGCGGCGAACGGGTTGGCGCCGTCGTCACCGGCCACGCCGAAGAGGCGTTCGACCGCCGAGTAGTGGGGCTCGAGGTCGTCGTAGGTGATCGGCCAGTCCTCGACCGACGCTCCCTCGACCGGCCCGCGTTCGCTGCGCAACCGGAAGTCCTCCTCCCGGAACCGGGGCAGCTTCGCGTCTGCGTGGACTCCCCCGCCGCCGACGGTGGAGGGGAGGTTGTTCACCTCGCCCACCAGCAGCCGATCACCGTCGGCCTCGGTCCGCCGGTAGGTGCGCGGCTCGAGCAGCGGGTCCGGCCCCAGCAGGTGGCGGCGGTGGGCGGCGAGCTCGTCGTTGGCGAAGTGACGCAACGGCTCGTGCGGCGCATCCAGGTCGATCAGGTGGTTGCGGCCCTTCTCGAGCACCACCACCGACCAGCCCGCGTCGCAGAGCACCTCCGCGGCGGTGGCCCCGCCGGGCCCGGAACCGATGATGACGACGTCGCAGTCGGCGGTGCTCACGATCGAACCCCTCGTGCCGGTGGATGCAGGGGTTCGGGGAACCCGATCCGCTGCCAGCCGCCCCCACCCCGGTTGCCGCCGTACGCGGGATCACCGTAGGTGGCCTCGCACGCATGCCCGTGGACGAGCTGCAGGTCGGCCTGGCCGGCGGTGCCGTCGGCGATCCGGTCGTAGGCCGCCTGCCACTCGGCCAGACGCCGCTGCCATGCCTGTCGCTCCCACGGCCCCAGCTCCAGCCACGCCGGCGCGCCAGGAGCAGGTGCGCCGACGGGACCGTCCCACCGGCCCGGCGCGGCCCAGATGCGCGGTGGCTCGTGGTCCAACGCGGTGAGCAACTGCTCCACGTAGTCGAGCGCACCCAGGTCGACCGAACCGGGGACCGCAGCGTCGAGGGCCACGGCCACGGCGTCCCTCCACCGCTGGTCGATGACGTTCACGGCTTGTCCCGGAGGTACCGGTACACACCGGCCATGTCGCGGTTCACCTTGTCGGGCAGCGGATGGACGGTGGCGCCCATCGCTCGGGCACCCCAGATGATCTTGGCGGTGCGCTCCACCAGACCGGCGTGGTGCAGCGCCTTGTCGGGTGTCGCCGCGCAGGTGACCAGCCCGTGGTTGGCCAGCAGCGCCGCACCGCGGTCGCCGAGGTGATCGGCCACCTCGTCGCCCAACTCACGAGTGCCCGTCCCCTTGTACGCGCAACAGGGGATGTCCCCACCCACGTACACCACCACCTCCTCGATCACCGCCGGGATCGGTTCGTGGGCCAGCGCGAACATCGTGGCGTACACAGCATGGGTGTGGATCACCGAGCCCAGCTCCGGGTAGCGCCGGAGGACCGACAGGTGCAGGTCCTTCTCGGTGGTCGGCGACCGTGTGCCCGACACGACCTCACCCTCCAGGTCCACGACGACCAGGTCGTCCAGGGTCATGGTGTCGTAGGCGACCGACGACGGGGTGAGGCACACCAGGCCGCCCTCGAGTCGCCCCGAGAGGTTGCCGGAGGTCCCTTCGACCAGTCCGTGCTCGAGCATCGCCTTGGCGGTGGCGAGCACCACCTCGGGAGTCGTGGTCGGCGAGTTGATCTCAGTCATGGTGCGCCACCTCCGGGTTGGCCAGGTTGGACGGGACGTCGCCGCGGACCAGGGCCTCGAGTCCCGTCGCCATCAGCATCGTGTGGTTGGCCTCGGTGTCGTAGGTGGCCCCACCGATGTGCGGGGTGAGCACGACGTTGGCCATGCGCAGAAGGGGATGGTCCGCAGGCAGGTGCTCGCCCTCGAAGTGGTCGAGCCCGGCGGCCGACAGCCGGCCGTCCGCGAGGGCATCGGTGAGGGCGTCCAGATCGTGCAGGGCGGCCCGCGCGGTGTTCACGTAGACCGCGCCGGGCTTCATCCGCTCGATGCGTTCGGCCGAGATGAGCCCCACCGTGTCCGGCGTGATCGCGGCGTGCATGGAGACCAGGTCGGCCTCGGCGAGCAGGTCGTCGAGCTCATGGGTCGCGTCGCCCGCGAACGGATCCGAGGAGATGACCCGCATCCCGAGGCCTTCGAACCGCCATGCCGCGGCGCGACCCACGGCGCCGTAGCCGACGAGGCCCACGGTGCGTCCGGCGAGCTGCCACCCGCGGAACCGTTGATAGGGGATGGAGCCGTCCCGGTAGACCTGCCCCTCGCGCACGTCATGGTCGGCGCCGACGATGCCGCGGGTGGCCGCGAGCGCCAGCCCGACCGCCAGCTCGGCGACGCCGTCTGCGTTGCGGCCGGGCGCACGGAGCACCGGGATGCCCGCTGCGGTGGCACCGGGCAGGTCGACGTTCGTCGGGTCACCCCGGGTGGAGCCGATGGCCACCAACGCCAGCTCGAACAGCGGACCCTTGCAGGAGTCTGCTTCACAGATCACCACGTCGGCCGCTTCGGCGACGACCCGCTCGGCGAGCTGTTCGCTGTTGTAGAGCCGCAACGGCTCGTGGTCGATCCACGGGTCGACCACGACCTCGCCCAGCGCCTGCAACCGCTCGAGGCCCTCTCCCCGCAGCGGCGCGGTGGAGAAGATGCGCAGTCCGCTCATCGCACGGCCTCCTGGTCCTGTCCGTCGCGCACGGCCTCATCGGCCAGCGCCGCCTCGCTGGGCAGCAGCACCTGCACGGTCGCAGAGGAAAGCACGGCGTCGTCCTGGTTGCGCATGCTCACCACGATGTCCACCAGGTGTCGGCCCCTCCTGTCCACCGTGGTCCCGGTGACCTCTCCGGAGAGGAAGGTGGCGTCGCCGGTGAACGCCGGGTTGCGGTACTGGGCGCGGCAGCTGGCCACCATGCCCCACTCTCCGGCCCAACCGGCCACGTAGTCGAGCACCCACGCCCCCATCGACGCGCCGTACCCGTAGCCGCGGGGCATCCCCACGTGCTGGGCCCAGCGCGGCTGCAGGTGACCCCGAGACGGGCCGTGGTAGGCGCCGTCGGTGAGCTCGGGGTTGATCCGCTCGGTGTCGCGGTCCCCCTCGAGCCCCGCCATCTCCTTGGTGTAGCCGAGCTCCTCGGCCGACAACGAGGTCGGACCCTTGCGGGTCGCCCCCCACGTGGTCAGCGGGTAGGCCCGCCACTCGGTGGTGAAGCTGGCCAGGCTGTGCGGCCCCAGCACGTGCTCGGCCAGCCGGTCACCCACCGACACGCTCTCCCACGGGCGTGGCTCGTGGGCAAGGCCCTGGATCTGGTCGATGAACGCCCGCTTGCGCTCCTCGAGCGATTCCATCTGCTCGTCGGTCCAAGAGGGCTCGGTCGGCTCGGAGAACAGCCGCTTCTCCTTCGCCCTGCGCGGTCGGTAGCGGATCGCGGTGGACCGCTGCAGCGCGACACGCTCACCGCGCTGGTTGATGTAGAGGGTGTCACCTCGCTGGAAGCAGGTCGGGCCGGCGAACTTCGTCTCGGTGACGCGGTAGTCGTAGGGCATGCGGTGGCACACCAACAGGTCGCCCGGACGCACCCGGGGACCGAAGAACCACCAGTCATCGCCCCCGAAGATGAGGTGCGAGTCAGGGATCCTGCCCACCTGCGCCGGGGAGCAGCCGTGGCTCGTGTCGCAGGCGACGGTGAAGGACTGCGGCGCGACCAGTTCACCGAACCGGCTGGCGCCGGCCCAGTGCTCGTCGAAGTGCAGGGGGTTGGGATAGTGCATGGCCTGCACCCACCGACGGATGTCGTTGGTGGCGACCGGTTCCTTGAGCAGCCCGGGTTCCATCGGCACTCCCATGTGGCGATCCAGATCGGAGACGTCGAGCTCCTGATCGTCGGTGGTCGCTTCTGATGTCACGCAAGCTCCTGGTGTCGGCTGGTCCGGGGGACGGCAGATCGGTCGTGCAGGTCGAGTCGTTCGAGCACCAGCACCCGCAGGTCGTCGTCGCGGACCTTCGTGCCCCCGGCGGTCATGGGTACCTCGTCGGCGCGGAGGAACAGCACCCGCTTCGGAACCTTGTAAGGGGCGATCCGCTCACGGAGGAACGACTGCACCTCCGCCTCGGTCGCACTGGTGTCGTCCCTGCAGACGATGCAGGCCACCACCAACTGGTCGAGGCGCTCGTCGGGCACGCCCAGCACCCGGCTGAGCTTGACCGGCGGACAGGCCCGCAGCGCCACCTCGATCTCGGCGGGTGACACGTTCGCCCCGCCGGTCTTGATCATCTCGGTGCGCCGACCCGTGTAGTGCACGATCTCGTCGCGGTCGACGCGGCCCGCGTCACCGGTGTGGAAGAAGCCGTCCGCGTCGAAGCAGGTCGACGCCTCACGACCCAGGTAACCGAGCATCAGCGTGTCGCCGGCGACCGCGAGCTCGCCCTCCTCGTCGACGCCGAGCACGCGGCCCGAGGCGGGGTCGACGATCCGCAGTCGGGTTCCTGGCAGCAGGCGCCCGCTGCCCACCTTCACCTGCTCGCGTGCGTCGTCGCTGCGGTAGCCGGCGACGAAGGCGCACGTCTCGGACATCCCGTAGCCCACCGGCATGACCCAACCCGGATCGGGGTGCACCGACGGATGGCGCGCGTAGGCCCCCTTGCCGTAGGCGCAGCGCACCGAGGACAGGTCGGTGCCCTCCCAGTCCGGGTGCTCGGCCATCGCCGCGGTCTGGTGGGGCAGCGTGTACGGCTCGGTCACCCTCTCCCGTGCCAGCAACGCGAGTGCCGCACCGGGCTCGAAGGTCTCCTGAGCCACCCAGCACCCACCCGCGGCCAGGGTCGAGCCGACCGCGGTGTTGAGCCCGGCGGTCCAGAAGATCGGCAGCGCCGAGAACATCCGCGTACGGCGATGGCGACCGAAGATCCGAGCCTGGAGCCAGAACTGCAGCACCGGCGCCCGGTGGGTGTGCAGGATGGCTTTGGGCGTGGCCGTGGTGCCCGAGCTGAAGATCACCAGCGCGGGGTCAGACGTGGTCACCGCCTCGGACCGATGCTCGAACTCGTCCTCGGCCACGGCGGCGCCTCCGTCCACGAAGGCGTCCCAGGAGTCGGTGCCGAGCGTGACCACCTGTCGGAGCGCCGGGAGCTGACCGGCCACGGCCGCGACGTCGTGGTCGAAGCGACGGCCGAGCAGCTCGCGCTGGGTCAGCACGATCCGGGCCGAACAGATCGCCAGCAGCTGTTCGAGCTCGGGTCGCGGCGAGAAGGTGGAGACCGGCGCGGCCACGGCGCCGACGAGGGCGGCACCGAAGATGGCGGCGATCGCCTCGGGCCGGTTGCCCATCAGGATCGCGGCCGTGTCCCCCGCCCCGATGCCGGCGGCGACCAGCGATCGGCCGATGCGTCGAGCCTCCCGCCCGAGATCGTCGTAGCACCACCGGACGGTCGAGCCACCCTGGAGCGGGTCGTCGAAGACGATCGCGTCGTCGGGGCCGTAGCGATGCGCCACCTCGGCGAGGAACCCACCCATCGTCAGCGAGCCGATCCCGTCGACCTGGTCGATCGGCGGTCCCTCGTACGTCACGGGCTCCGCCGCGCTCACGAGCTCGACTCCCCGAGGCCGGCGGCCACCGACAGATCGGCGCCGTGGGGGAACAGCCCGACGAACCCGTCAGCGGCGATCGCGTCCGCGAGCGCAGCGGCGGTGCGTTCGGTGCCGAGGGGCAGACGCAGCGCCGGCTGCACCATCCTCGCGAGCACCGACACGTCGTACTCGTCGCACATTCCGGCCGCACCGTGGAGCTGCTGGGTGGTGCGCAGCACCGCCCGCGCCACCTCGAGGGCGTGCAGCCGCAGCGCCAGCACGTCGGCTCGGGCGTGCTCACCCTGCAGGTCCAGACGCCACAGCGTGTAGCCCGCCAGCTCGCGCAGCCCGGCCACGGCGACCGCGGCGTCGGCCAGCTGGAACTGCACCGCCTGGAACGCGGCGAGCGGCTTGCCGAACTGGACCCGCCCGACGACGTGCTCGGTGGCCAGTTCGACGGCGCGCTCCACCGTGCCGAGGACGGTCCAGGCGGCGAGGCACTGCTGCAGCAGCAGGTCCGAGGGTCGGGGTGCGGCTCGCTCGTCGTCGATCGCCAGGTCACCGACGAAGGGGCCGAGACGGGTGCCGAGCTCGACACCGCAGGGCGAGGCCACGCCGACCAGGGCACCGTCGAGCGAGCCGACCCGCCACTGTCCGAACACCGTGGCGTGGTCGACCCGAGCGATCGACGGCGGCACGCACGCGGTCGGTCGACCGTCGAAATCGCGCACCAGGGCGGCCGCCAACGGGTACGGCAGCGCGACACGGCCGGCGACCTGGCACAACGCCGCGGAGGCCGCCAGTGCAACGCCGTCCGCTCGCGGATCCAGGTCGGCGACCCCGAGCCGGTCGAGCACCGGAGCCACGTCGGTCGTGCGCAGCGTCGGGTCGACCTCGGCGCGCCGGGCCAGGTCGACGCCACCCAGCACGTCGAACGCGCGGCGGGCCGAATCGGCCAACGCGACCGCCTCCGGAGGCAGCTCGGGATTCACCGGGCGGTCCTCACACCGGCACCCCGCGCAGCAGCGCCTTGGCGACGATCATGCGCTGCACCTCGATGGTCCCGCTGGCCACGGTCGCCGCCTGCGCGTAGCGCCAATGATCCTCCACCGCCCCGTGCAACGGGGCGGAGGTGCCTGCCTCCAGGCTGCGGTGCTCGGCCGCGGCGAAGAGCACCTCGGCCACCGACTGGTCGCACTGCGTGACCGCGATTCGAGCTGCCGACGCAGCCACGTCGGGCACCTCACCGGCCTCCTGGGCGCGCACGGTGCGGTAGGCGAGCAGCCGCGCCACCCGCACCTGGACCAGCGCCCGCGCCCAGGCGACGCTCAGGCCCGACGGCAGGTCGTCCCAGTGCGGCGCCAGCTCCCGCCCGAGCGCGGACAACAGGCGTTCGCAACGGGCGTAGCGCGCGATGCCCACCCGTTCGTGGGCCAGCGCGGTCTTGATCACCGACCAGCCGCCGCCGATCGGGCCGAGCACCGCATCGGGGCCCGCCGCCACGTCGTCGAAGAACACCTCGTTCAGGTGGTGCGGCCCGAGCATCGAGCTGATCGGCCGGACCTCGATGCCGGGTGCGTCCATCGGCACCAGGAACATGGTGATGCCCTCGTGCCGCTCACCGTCGCCGACCCGCGCGGCGATGATGCACCACTGGGCCATGCCGGCGTACGAGGTCCAGATCTTCTGTCCGGAGATGCGCCACCCGTCCCCGCCGTCGGGGTCACCGACCGGTTCGGCCCGGGTGCGCAACGCCGCCAGGTCCGATCCTGCTTCGGGCTCGCTGAACCCCTGGCACCAGATCACCTCGCCCGCGGCGATGGGCGGTAGGTGGTCCGCCTTCTGGGCATCGGAGCCGTAGGCCATGATCGCCGGGCCCACCCAGTTCAGCCCCATGTACTGCGCGCCGCGGGGCTCGTGGTGGGCCCACATCTCCTCGCGCACCACGGTCTGGTCCCACAGCGAACCGCCGCCACCCCCGTACTCGGTCGGCCAGGCCACCGTCAGCAACCCCTGGTCGGCCAGCAACCGGCAGAACGACTGGGTGGCCTCCAGATCGGCGGGATCGTCGGTGAACGCACCGAGGAAGTCCGGGGCGAGGTGCTGTCCGATCAACGTCCGCAGTCGGTCGCGCAACGCGGCCGCCTCCGCCCCCAGATCGAAGTCCATCCAGCACGCCTCCCCAGATACCTGACGCTGATGTTAGTCGCGCGGGTACGGTGCCGGGGCATGGGATCGATGCCGACGACGATCTCCCGGGTGCTGGACCGGGCCCTCGACACCGACCCCGACCGCGAGGCGCTGGTCACCCGGGGCGCCCGCCTCACCTACGCGGAGCTGGACCGGGCCGCGCACCGCGCCGCCCACGCGCTGCGCGCGCTGGGGGTGTCCGCCGGTGATCGCGTCGGCGCGTCGCTGCCCAACGAGGCCGACGTGGTCATCGCGTTCCACGGCGCGATGCGTCTGGGCGCGGTGTGGGTCGGCGTGAACCGTGCCCTGGCCCCGCCCGAGCAGCGCCACCTGCTCTCGGACTGCTCGGCCCGCGTGCTGCTCACCGACGACGATGTGGGCGACCTCGGGGTCCCGGTGGTGGATCTGGACACCTGGCGTGCGGCGCTCGACGCGGCGCCGGATCGAACCTGGGACGGGCCCGATCCCGATGCGTTCGCGCCCGCCGGCATCGCCTACACGAGCGGCACGACCGGCCACCCCAAGGGCGCCGTGCACAGCCAGCACAACCTCCTGGTTCCGGGCGCGGTGCTGGTGACGAGCCGGGGCTACGGACCCGAGCTGCGCAAGGGCGACTGCTTCCCCTTCACCATCCTCAACATGGCGGTGCTCACGACGCTGCTGGTGTCACAGGCCGGCGGCACCTCGATCGTCATGGACCGCATCGACGCCGAGGGCGTGGCGGCGTGGATCCGCACCGAACGGGTCACGACCTGGAACGGCCCGCCCGCGCTGCTGCACAGCCTGGCTGCGAACGACCGGATCGCCGCTGGGGACCTCGCCTCACTCGACGAGGTGTGGACCGGTGGAGCGGACTGCCCCGAGGCCATCCGCCAGGCGTTCGTGGACAAGTTCGGCCTGCCGGTGCTGGCGACCTACGGCCTGACCGAGGCCCCGACCGTCGTGGCCATCGACACGCGGCCCGCCGGTCGCCGCGGCCCGTCGGACCACCGACCGGGCGCGTCGGGTCACCCGTTGCCGCACCTGCGGGTGCACATCACCGGCAAGGACGGCTCCCGCCTGCCCGCCGGCGAGACGGGACAGATCTGCATCTCGGCCGCCGACGAGCGCTACCGGCCGATGCTCGGCTACTGGGAGCGGCCCGACGCCACCGCCGAGGCGCTCGTGGACGCCGAGCTGCGGACCGGTGACCTCGGGTTCCTCGACGAGGACGGGTTCGTGCACGTCCGGGACCGACTCAGCCTGCTGATCATCCGCGGTGGCGCCAACGTGTACCCCGCCGAGGTGGAACGGGTCGTCGCCTCGTTCCCCGGCGTCGCCGCCAGTGCGGTGGTGGGGCTGCCCGACGAGCGGCTGGGCGAACGGGTGGCCGCCCTGATCGAACCCGAACCGGGCGTCGAGGTGGACCTGGCCGCACTGCGGGGCCACCTGGAGTCGAACCTGGCTCGCTACAAGGTCCCGGAACGCCTCGAGATCGTCACCGCGCTGCCCCGCAACGCCATGGGCAAGGTCGTGCGCAGCGCGCTCGACGACCTGATCGGCCGGTCCCGCTGACCCTCGGCGCTACACCGAACGGAGCGTCCCGCCGTCGACCTCGAGGGTGGCTCCGGTGATCCAGCTCGCCGCCTCGCTGGCCAGGAACACCACCGCAGCCGCCACCTCCTCCGGCTCACCGAACCGTCCGGCGGCCACACCGTGCCGAGCGAGCTGGCGCGCCATCACCTGGTCGGCCGAGGTGCCGGTTCGCGCCGCGGTGCTGGCGGCGTTCGCCGCCACCAGCTCCGTGAGCGTCACGCCGGGCACCACGCACGAACTGAGCACGCCGTCGGCCGCGTACGCCTGCGACAGGGAGCTCGACCAGTTCAGCAGCGCCGCCTTGGCCGCGGAGTAGGGCGCGAAGCGATGGTCGGGTTCCCTGCCACTGACCGACGCGACGTGCACCAGCCGCCCCCAGCCGCTGGCGCGCATGACCTCCACGCACTCGCGGGCCATGCGAACGGCGGCGAAGAAGTTCAGGTCGAACGCCCGCTGCCAGTCGTCGTCGCCCAGCTGCTCGAACGGCAGCGGCTCGGCGCCGCCGGCGTTGTTGACCAGGATGTCGAGCCGCCCGAACCGCTCCAGACACGCGGCGACGACCGCCGCACCGGCGGCGGGCTCGACCACGTCCGCGGCGAAGTGCACCCCCGGGCCCGCACCCCCCGAGCGCGACACCGCCAGCACCTCACAGCCCTCGGCGAGCAGCCCCTCGACGACGGCGCGCCCGATGCCGCGACTCGCGCCGGTGACCACGGCAACCCGCCCCTGCAGACCCAGGTCCATCGGGCGACACCGTAGCGTCCGGCGAATACTCTGACACCCGTGTCACCTCTGGGTGGCCACGCCGAACGGGGGCATCGATGGAAGCCGACGAGTTCCACGGCCACATCGGCCGGTACCACTGGGACAGCGAGGCCTGGTGGCCGACCGAGCCACGACCGCCCGCGCGCGCCCCCAACGTCGCGGTGGTGGTGCTCGACGACGTCGGCTACGCCCAACTCGGCTGCTTCGGCTCCGACATCGACACCCCGACCTTCGACCGGCTCGCCACCGACGGGCTGCGCTACGCGAACTTCCACACCACGGCGCTCTGCTCGCCGACCAGGGCGTGCGTGCTCACCGGCCGCAACCACCACCGCGTCGGCATGGGGCGCATCGTGGACCTGGCCACCGGGTTCCCCGGCTACGACGCGCGGATCCCTGCCTCGTGCGGAATGGCCCCGGCGATGCTCACCCCCCACGGCTACGCGGCCTGGGCGGTGGGCAAGTGGCACCTCACACCCGAGGACGAGGAGCACCTGGGCGCCACCAGGACCAGGTGGCCGCTCGGCAAGGGCTTCGAGCGTTGGTACGGGTTCTTCGGCGGTGAGACCAGCCAGTTCGTGCCGGCCCTGATGCACGACAGCCACGCCGTGGAGCCACCGGCGACCCCCGAGGACGGCTACCACCTGACCACGGACCTGGTGGACCGCTCCCTCGAGTACGTCGAGGACCTGCGCAACGTCGACGTCGACAAGCCCTGGTTGCTCTACCTGGCCCTCGGCGCCTGCCATTCACCCCACCAGGCGCCCCGCGAGTGGCTCGATCGCTACCGGGGCCACTTCGACCGCGGCTGGGACGAGTGGCGCGAACGGGCGCTGGCGCGGCAGAAGTCCGAAGGGCTGCTGCCGGACCACACCGTCTTGTCCGAGCGCCCGGACTGGGTGCCGGCCTGGGACGAGCTCGACGAGGTCGAACGGCGGGTCTCCGCCCGCTACATGGAGGCCTTCGCCGGCTTCCTGTCCCACGCCGACCACGAGATCGGCCGGCTCGTCGACCGGCTCGAGACCCTCGGTGAGCTCGACAACACGGTCATCGTGGTGCTGTCCGACAACGGCGCGTCCTCCGAGGGCGGCCCCGTGGGTTCGCTCAACGACGCGCGTGTCTGGAACGGCCTGCCCCGCACGGTCGAGGAGGCCGACGAGCAGCTCGAGGCGATCGGCGGACCGCGCATCCACAACAACTACCCCTGGGGATGGACCGTGGCGGGCAACACCCCGTTCCGCCGCTGGAAGCGCGAGACCCACGAGGGCGGGGTGGCCGACCCGCTGATCGTGCACTGGCCCGCCGGCATCCCCGCCGAGGTGCGCGGCCAGGTGCGCCGCCAGTACGTGCACGCGATCGACGTGCTCCCCACCCTGCTCGACCTGATCGGAGTCGACCCGCCCGACGAGCTGGCGGGCGTCGCGCAGGTGCCGCTCGACGGGGTCAGCTTCGCCTCGACGTTCGGCTCCGCCGATGCGGCCGAGGTCCACACGCTTCAGTACTCCGAGATGTTGGGCTGTCGGGCGCTCTACCAGGACGGATGGAAGGCCGTGAGCTACCACGAGGTCCAGTTCGAGGAGCCGGGGTTGGACCGGGCCCCGTGGGAGCTCTACGACCTGCGCGCCGACCCGTCCGAGACGCGGGACCTCGCGACTGCCGAGCCGGACCGCCTGGCCGCGATGGTCGAGCGGTGGTGGCAGGAGGCCGAACGCAACCAGGTGCTGCCCCTCGACAACCGACCGTTCTCGGAGCTGGTGCTCCAACGCGAGCCGACCGTCCCACCACGCCAGCGCTACCGCTACTGGCCGGACCGCGCACCGGTTCCCGAGTCCGTAGCGGCGAACGTGCGGGCGCGGCCCCACACGGTGACCGCCCACGTGACCGTGGCCGCCGACCACGAGGGACCGGTGCAGGGTGTGCTCGTCCAGCAGGGTTCGGTGCTGGGCGGGTGGTCGTTCCACCTGCTCGCCGATCCCGACGGCGGGCCGAGCCGGTTGGTGTACGTGCACAACCTGGCGGGCTGGCGCCGCTACCGGGTCGAGGCATCGGTCGAGCCGCTGGCACCCGGGGACCATCAGATCTCGTTCTCCTTCGACCCGCCCGCCGCCGTGCTCGAGGTCGACGGCGAGGAGGTGGGGCGGGGCGAGGTGCGCCGCACGGTGTGGAGCCGGTTCTCGCTGACCGGCGCCGGCCTCACCGCCGGCTGGGCCCCCGACCTCTCCCCCGCCGACGAGGACTACCGCGGGCGCTTCGGCTTCACCGCGACGCTCCACCACGTCGACATCGAGGTGCCGGGCGATCCCGTGGTGGACGCCGAGGCCGAGGCCGAGGCGATCATCGCCTCGCAGTAGCCCCGCGTCGTCGTCGCCTACTCGGTACGACCGAGCTGCCGGGCGGCCTCGGGCACGTAGGGCTCCGGAGCGAACGGTCCGACATCGACCGACGTCAGCTGCACCTCCCGGAGCCGCATGTTCGGCGCCAACGAGTCCAGCCACACCACCGCGGCACCGACCTCGGTGACGCCGAGGGTGCGCATCGGGAACCGCACGTCGTCCAGCATCGGGGTCTCGACGGGTCCGACCGTCAGCACGTGCACGCCGATGCCGTCGCGTTCGACCTCGCCGGCCATGGCCGCGGCGAACGCGTTGAGCCCCGCCTTCGACGCCGAGTACGCGGACCGACCGGGCTGCGGCGCGTGCGACGACGTCGAGGACACGAACACGAACCGGCCGCCGGGCGGCATGACCGGGAGCGCCGCGTGGGCGACGACGTAGGCGGAGGTGAGGTTGGTGCGCACGATGCGGTCGAACTCGTCGAGTGACTCCTTGCGCACGAAGGTGCCCCCCATCGTCCCCGCGGCATGCACCACCAGGTCGATCCGACCTGTCGGACCCGCGGCGTCGGCCACCGCCGCGGTGAACGACCCGGGGTCGCCCACGTCGCTGGCCACCCAACGTGCGCCGATGCGCTCGGCGGCGTCACGCAGCGGGGCCTCCCGACGGGCCGTGAGCACCACGTCGTAGCCGGCGGCTACGAGCTGACGCCCCGCCTCGAGGCCGATCCCGCTGCTGCCGCCGGTGATGATCGCTACCCTGCGCTGGTCCATCAGGGGGAACTTACGGTGTCGACAACGTCGAGGTACGACCAACCGGGGATCGACGTGCGTTTCGACGGCGCGGTCCGGATCATCACGTTGAACCAGCCCGAGACGCTCAACGCGTTCACCGAGGACCTGCACGAGCAGTTCGTCGAGGTGTGGAGCGACGTCGAGCTCGACGACGGGTGCCGGGCCGTGGTGCTCACCGGCGCGGGGCGGACGTTCAGCGCGGGCGGCAGCTACGAGGACTTCGAAGGTCGACGGGTGGATGTCGCCCGCCGCCGGCGCAGTCTGCGGCTGGCGCGACGGCTCGTGGACGAGATGATCGAGGTCGCCGTCCCGGTGGTGGTCGCGGTCAACGGCCCGGCGGTCGGTCTCGGCTGCACCGTGGCCACCCTGTGCGACATCGTGTTCATGGCCGAGAGCGCCTGGATGGCCGACACCCATGTGTCGGTGGCGCTCGTGGCCGGCGACGGCGGTGCGGTCACGTGGCCGGCGCACACCTCGCTGCTGCGGGCCAAGCAGTACCTCCTCACCGGCGACCGGCTCACCGCCGAGCAGGCGGTCGAGATCGGCCTGGCCAACTTCGTCGTGCCCGCCGATCGGCTGCTCGACGAGGCCCTCGCCTTCGCCCACCGGCTGGCCGAGCAGCCCCCGCAGGCGGTGCAGGAGACCAAGGCGATCCTGAACCAACACCTGCGCGCCAACGCGGTGCGGGCACTGGGCTACGGGCTCGCCACCGAGAGCGGCTCGCACGACACCGCCGACTACGCCGCCTGGTCCGAGCGCCTCCGACCTTAGGACCCGAAGAGGCGGGCGGCGGCGCCGCCGAGGTACTGCGCCATGCCCTCGTCGGACAACGGCAGGGCCCTGGCGGCGTCCAGGGCCTTCTTCACGGGGATCACGGGGTGGTCCGAGGCGAACAGCAACCGCCCCCGGCCCCGGGACGAGTCCATGAACGTCACCATCGTCGGCTCCATGTAGGTGGCCAGGTAGGCCGACGTCATCAGGTGGAGCTGTGGCCACTTGAGCATGTACTGGATCAGCAGCGACTCGTACGGGTGACCCATGTGTGCGCCGATCACCGTCAGCTTCGGGAAGTCGATGAGCACGTCCTCCAACAACACGGGGTCCTGGCAGCGCGACCGCACCTGCGGGCCCGGGATGCCGATGTTGATCGACATCGGGATCGCCAGCTCCTCGGCCGTGGCGTACACGGGGTAGTAGAGGCGGTGGTTCAGGTCGTACTGCTCCACCAACGGGGTGACGCGCGCCAGGACGAACGAGGGGTGCTGGGCCAGTTCGCGCAGCCGCCGCACGTTGGCGGACGGCTTGGTCGCCTTGTCGACCGCAGCGGAGACCAGGAAGCGGCCCGGGTGCTCCTCGGCGATGGCCAGGAAGTCCTCGGCCGCGAACCCACCCCGCCGCCGCGCCCGCTCGGGTTCGCTGAGCCCAGCGGTGAGGATGCCGGTGCGGACGCCGGCCTCGTCCATCGCGTCGATCAACCCCTCCACGGTGGGCCCCTTGGCCAGGTCCGGGCCGAACATCTGCACGACGCCCTGCTGTTCGTCCTTGGCCGCCCACCGGGAGGCGAAGGCCTCCGGGAAGATGTTCACCCACGCATCGATCACCGGCATGTCCACCATGTCGCCACGCTAGCTGACACCAACGTTAGATGCGGCGTAGGCTGCAGGGATGACCGAGTTCTCGTTCCGGCCCTTCGACGCCGACCACCACTACTACGAGGCGACCGACGCCTTCACGCGTCACATGGACCCCAAGATGGCCAAGCGGTGCATGCAATGGGCCGATGTCGGCGGCAAGCAGCGGCTCCTCGTGGGCGGCAAGATCAACAAGTTCATCCCGAACCCCACCTTCGACCCGATCGCCGCTCCCGGAAGCCTCGAGGACTACTTCCGGGGGCGCAACACCGAAGGCCTGGACCTGAAGACGATGTTCGGCGAGCTGGACCCGATCAGCGCGCACCCCGAGTACCGCGACCGCGCGGCGCGGGTCCGCCAGCTCGACGCGCAAGGGCTCGACGGGGCGCTGCTGTTCCCCACCCTCGGCGTCGGCATGCAGGAGGCGCTGCGACGCGACCTCCCTGCCCTGCACGCGGCCTACTCGGCGTTCAACACCTGGCTGAACGAGGACTGGGGCTTCGACGGCGGCGACGGCAGGCTCTACGCCGCCCCGATGATCACCCTGGCCGACCCTGCGCTGGCCGAGGCCGAGGTCTCCCGGGTGCTCGACGCCGGCGCCCGCGTGCTGGTCACGATCCCGGGGCCGGTGCCCGACGGCGGCGACGGCTACGTCTCGCCTGCCCACCCGAAGTTCGACCGGGTGTGGGGCCTGATCGCCGAGGCCGGGGTTCCCATGGTCCTGCACGCCGGCCTCAGCGGCGTCGGCCACTACGGCAGGTTCTGGCGCACCACCAACCCCGGCGAGGGCGGAGGAGGTGGCTTCGAGGGCTTCAAGCACGCCTCGTTCCCGCTGGTGGCGTTCGCTGACCGGGGCATCTCCGACACCCTGGCATCGATGGTGTGCCACGGCTTGCTGGAGCGGTTCCCGGCGCTGCGCGTCGCCTCGATCGAGAACGGTGCGATGTGGGTGCCCGATCTGCTGCGCAACCTCTCCGACGCCTACGGGAAGTTGCCCTTCGCCTTCTCCGAGCACCCGGTGGAGCAGTTCCGCCGCCAGGTCTGGATCTCGCCCTACTACGAGGACGACATGGGGCGGCTCCGGGACGCGGTGGGGATCGAACGACTCATGTTCGGCTCCGACTTCCCCCACACCGAGGGACTCCCCGATCCCTGTTCCTACCTCAAGGACATCCCCGAG
>Ga0105048_10003456_pt1 | contig 25871 bp, 22 predicted proteins | sample MAT05_FD_78382 | JGI IMG/M metagenome (GOLD analysis project Ga0105048, IMG submission 78382) | Freshwater microbial communities from Lake Fryxell liftoff mats and glacier meltwater in Antarctica - MAT-05 | ecosystem: Environmental > Aquatic > Freshwater > Ice > Liftoff microbial mat | place... | reverse complement strand
TGCGCCTACATTGGTTTCAAATAAAAATGGAGCATTAAATTCCCGTGATAATTTCTTTAGGCTTGTATAGTATTCATAACTTGAGGAGCAAGCAATTTTATTACAGGCAACTACAGCAATACTTTTTTGCAATAAATCGTGGTAGCAGGATGCTACTGTTTCATTGGCCGTAACATCTGCAAAAACTGCATTGCGTAAATTTTTTGCTTTAATGGTATTGATAAAGCCTGGCATGTCCATTGGCTGCCCTTCTGTAGCCAATAAGGTTTTCCAGTTAGCAAGGTCAATGCCACCATCGTTAAAATACATGTTTTTACTATTTGCAATACCTGCTACATTTATTTTTAAATACAAATTTTGCAAAAGATACTGTTGCTGTTGCAGTATTTGTGCCAGTAATTTACCACCTACATTACCTACGCCCGCTACAAATAAATTTACCTCTTTGTACATTGTTTCAAAAAATTCTTCATGTAATACATTGATGGCTTTTTTTACATCATTGTTAGATATTACGGCAGATATATTTCTTTCTGATGAGCCTTGTGCAATTGCTCTTACATTTACCCCATTTCTACCAAGGTTGCCAAACATTTTACCACTAATGCCCGGGTGGCTTTTCATATTATCACCTACCAGTGCCACAATGGCCAGATTTTTTTCCACCACAATTGGATCCAGCTTTTTGGTGGCAATTTCATACGCAAAAGCACTATCTATGGTTACCTGTGCTTCATCTGCATTGGCCTGGTCTATACCCACGCAAATTGAATGTTCCGATGAGCTTTGGGTGATTAGTATTACATTGATTTTTTTTGCTGCTAATGCCTCAAACAGGCGCTTGGAAAATCCGGGAATGCCTACCATGCCACTACCTTCTAAACTAAGCAATGCAATGCTGTTGATGCTGGAAATTCCCCTTGTGCTGTTACCATCAATAGCTGCTTCTTCTTCTCTTATCACCGTTCCTTTATCTTCTGGTGCAAACGTATTTTTTATCCAGGTGGCAATGCCTTTGCTGCGTACAGGTTGTATTGTAGGCGGATAAATTACTTTGGCGCCAAAGTGTGAAAGCTCCATTGCCTCCTGGTACGATATTTCTGGTATAATTTTTACATTGCTTACCAGGCGTGGGTCTGCGGTCATCATACCAGATACATCGGTCCAAATTTCTAACACATTGGCTGTAAGTGCAGCAGCATAAATAGCCGCTGTATAATCCGATCCACCACGGCCAAGCGTAGTATTTACACCCGCTGCATTGGACGCAATAAAGCCTGGCATCATAAACAAGGATGCTGTACTGCTATCAAAATATTCCTGCACTTTTTTATTGGTGGCAGTAAAATCAACTGTGGCTGCCCCAAAATTAGAGTCAGTAACAATTAATTCCCTCGAATCTTTCCAAACACAATCTCCTGTATCGGCCTTTAGCCCTGCGGCAATTATTTGAGACGACATTATTTCTCCATAACTAACTATCCGATCTTTAGTACGTTCTGATAATTCGCCCAATAAAAAAATACCATTACAAATATCTTCAATCTCATTGCACAGCGTTTTTATCTGGCTTAGTACGCTGCTTTGTTGTGTAAGTGGCAGTAATTCTTTTATGGTGGTTAAATGCCTCAGCTCGGCTTCCTGCAATTTTTCTTTGTACGTTTCATCTGCTTCTGCGGCAAGTTTACTACACTGCAGCAGCATATCTGTAATGCCGCCCAATGCAGAAACAACCACAATAGTTTTATCTGTTTTAATTTTATCTTTTACAATAGCAATTACTTTGTTGATGTTTGCTGCGTTCTTAACTGAACTTCCGCCAAACTTTAAAACCTGCATGTTGATGTGTTTTTTGATGATAATATTGATAGATTAATATCTTAAAAGCTTGTTGCCCAATGGATGATATAAATTATTGTAACCCGTAACGGGTTGTAATAATGGTGGTAACAATAATGGCTGCAATGCTGAGCGAAGCAATAGGAGCATTGATATAAAGGTTAGCTAGTTTCACTTTTACCACTTTTAGAGAAGGCTAAATTAGTAAAACAATTGCAAACACCTTAATTAAATTGAAAACTTTAAAGTATTTTCACGCCGTACTATAATTGCTGCCAGCATTATTTAAAATCATTAAATATTATCTAACAATGAATCAACAGTCATCACGTGGGTTGCAGCAATTTAAAAATTTAGTAGGAATTAAATTTCAATTATACAACAGCCTGTTTACCTCTCTGCCTTTTCACCGAATAGAAAAAACAGGTATTTTGTTATCTCTTTTGCTAAATAATTGCGAAGAGGGTTACAAGAAAAAATTGAGCCCTGTGCAAATTATAGAAGATTTTTTTTCTAAACACACTACCTACGAGCAACCCCAACAAAGACTTGATCTTTTATTTAGATTTATACAATACATTGAGCGGCAGGTTGTATTATTCGATGCCCTTGAAGATGCATCTTTTAGAGAAATACATGACCTTGGTGGTGCCGGAACACTAAAACACCTGGAAAGCGAGGTAATTCAATACGACAAGCAGCAGGAGTTGCAAGATAAACTGAAGCATTTTGCCATACAATTGGTGCTTACGGCTCATCCTACCCAATTTTATCCGGGTGCAGTGTTGGGTATTATCAACGATTTATCCAATGCCTTATCAGAAAATAATGCTGTGCAAATAAATATGTACCTGCAGCAATTGGGTAAAACACCTTTCTTTAAAAAACAAAAACCCACACCTTATGATGAGGGTATGAACCTTATCTGGTACCTGGAAAACGTTTTTTATCCTGCCGCTGGCAGAATTATTGCTTTTTTAAAATCACAGTTTCCGGGTGCTGTAGATGATGATAATCCCATTATACACATGGGCTTTTGGCCGGGTGGGGACAGGGATGGCAATCCTTATGTAAATGCTGCTACTACCTTAAAAGTTGCTGATGCGTTAAGGGGCGGTATTATTAAATCTTATTACCTGGAAATTCGCAGAATCAAGCGCAGGCTTACTTTTGAAGGTATAGATGTAATATTGACCAATTTAGAAAATGATTTGTACGCTAATATTTTTATACCCGGGCAGCGTACAGAAATATCCTCAATAGTACTGTTAGATTCACTCAATACCATTCGGGATATCATCATTCATAAGCATAATAATCTTTTTCTTTATTTGATAAATAACCTCATTAATAAGATAAAAGTATTTGGATTGCATTTTGCCTCACTTGATATAAGGCAGGAGAGTAGCATTCATGGAAAACTGCTGGAACTTATTGCAAGCACAACCGATGCTTTACCTAATAATTATGCTTTATTATCAGCCGGGGAAAAAATTACACTCCTTACTAATATAACTGTATCCATAGATAATATTAGTAGTACTGATGCTGTTTTAGTTGATACATTACCTTCCATGAAGGCTATTAAAACCATACAGGATTTTAATGGTGAAGCGGGATGCAACAGATATATCATCAGCCAATGCAATAGTGCTTTAAATGTAATGGAAGTTTATGGTTTGCTACTGCTAAGTGGATGGGAGAAAAATGCGTTAACAGTAGATATTGTTCCTTTATTTGAAACGGTAGATGATTTGCAAAATGCTGCGGTAATAATGGAATTGCTGTATAGCAATCCAATATATGCTGCACACCTCATTGAAAGAAAAAAGAGCCAAACCATTATGCTTGGCTTTAGTGACGGTACTAAAGATGGCGGCTATTTAATGGCAAACTGGAGTATTTATAAGGCTAAGGAAGCTTTAACTACCATTTCGAAAAAATATGATATTGAGGTAGTATTTTTTGATGGCCGCGGTGGCCCACCATCGAGAGGCGGTGGTAAAACACATAAATTTTACGCCTCTATGGGCCAAAATATTGCTAATAAAGAAATACAATTAACAGTACAGGGGCAAACGGTAAGTTCTAATTTTGGAACAATAGATGCAGCACAGTTTAACATGGAACAGTTGCTGCACGCCGGCATTACAAACGAGCTGTTTAATAGCAGGGAAATTACTTTACAGATAGAAGAGGAGGGATTGATGGAGGCATTAGCAAACGAAAGTTATAAAAAATATTGCGCCCTCAAAAACCATCCTTACTTTGCTGATTATTTGGCGCAGGTAAGCCCCTTAAAATTTTATAGCGAAACCAATATTGGCAGCCGTCCGGCTAAGCGTGGTGGCGGCAATAAAATTTCTTTTAAAGATTTAAGAGCTATCCCTTATGTAGGTGCCTGGGCACAACTTAAGCAAAATGTAACAGGTTATTTTGGTGTAGGGTCTGCTTTAAGAGAGTTAGATAAAAAAGGTAAATTTCCGCAGTTACAGGCTTTATATAAAAACTCACTTTATTTTAAAACTTTGCTGGATAACTGTGAAATGTCTATGAAGAAGTGTTTTTTTCCACTCACAGCCTTTTTATCAAATGATGAAAAATATGGAGAAATATGGAATACTATTTATGCAGAGTATTCATTAACAAAGGAGTATGTATTGCGATTATCTGGCAATGTAGAATTGATGAGTGATTATCCTATAGATCAGTTATCAATTGCTATGAGGGAAAGAATAGTAATGCCTTTGCTTACCATACAGCAATTTGCAATAATGAATATTAGGGAAATAGAAGATAATTTGATTAGTACACCGTTAAAAGACACCTATTCTAAATTAGTTATGCGTTCCTCTTTTGGAATAATAAATGCAGGAAGAAATTCTGCATAAATTTAATCCGAATTTTTAGTTGAATCGTAACTAGGTTTTCAATTGCAAAATCTGGTTAAATCGTATAAAAAAGCTGAGTTATCAATTCTGATAACTCAGCTTTTTTATTGGCCAGCTTTTATAAAGCTGCACAGTAATTCTTATTAATTCTTTTAGCCCGGCTGAGGATTTTATATGATTTATAGTAATTAAAAATGGGTGTAAAAGTTCTGCAAAGGCTTGCGTAAGAGAATATATTACATTTTACCCATCACCAATACCGGACCTTGCGGGCTTGTATTGGGTATATCTTTTACTTCCTCTAATGATACAGCAAAAGCTTCTACTTTACCAAAAGTTTTCATCTTTTGTATCCGGTAAGTATCCCCGGTTTTAGAAGTAATTATTCCAGCATCTACAGGTTTGCCATCAACAAATGCCCATAGCTGGTAATTTTTTCCTTTTGGTGTAATGGGTAGATTGGTTGCATCTATAAAAACTTCTCCTGTATTTTTCATCCAGAAAATTTTAGCAGCAGCATCAGGTGCAGCCTCCAAACCATTTAAGAATACCGGCATGCTGTACTTGCTTTGTACTACCAACATATCCTGTTCCATTTCTTTATTTTTATCTGCTATACTTTGCAATTGTTGGTTTGTACTTGCCAATAAGCTGCTATTGTTATTATTTGTATTAAACAAGCTTATATTTAGTACCACACTACCAATTAATAATAATAACAATGCCGCTGCTGTAATTTTCCAATATGATATGCTAGTGCTTTTTTTCGGTACATACCCATTATCAGCAGTACTATTAATAGAAATTATAGGCGCTATTGCAGTTTCCTTTATTTTTAAAAATAACTTTTCTTTTACAGCGGAATCTGGCTGAATGGCATAAGATTTAGAATAAGCTTCTAAACTATTTTCAATTTGAGTAAGTTCATTTGCAACCTCAGGATATTGAGCTGCCCATAGTTTTACCTGCTGTTTTTCCTGCTCAGATGCCAGGCCTGTTGCATACAACTCTAATAAACCAGATGATATAATTTCTTTAATTTTCAATTCAGGTATTTTGTATATGTTTTCTTAATTCCAGTATTGCAGCCCTCATTCTTGTTTTTACTGTACCCAGGGGTAAATCCAACTGTTTAGATATTTCATCTTGCGTAAATCCACTGGAGTATGCCATATTTATTATAATCTTATATTCGGGCTTTAAATTGTTAACTTGTTTATTTAATCCAATAGTATCAAACCTTTCTGCCCCTATGTTTGAATCCTGTAAATTAATTACGAAATTTTCATCCCCTAAGATTTTTTTTTGTTTTTTATACCCCTTGCTTCTAACTGTATCAATACTGAGATTTTTGGTGATATTGACCATCCAGGTAAATAAACGGCCTTTAGATTTATCGTAGCTGGTAAAATTATTCCAAATCTTAATAAATGCTTCTTGTAAAATATCTTCGGCAAGTTCCTTTTCTTCTACAATGCGATAGATAACAGCATTGAGCGCACCGGCATAATTATCATATAGGTATGAAAATGCTTGTTGGTCTTTTTGCAAAAGACGACTTACTAACTCTTCTTCACTGTATTTAATTTCTTCTCCCAACAATAAAAAGTTTGAAAACGAAAATAGTGGATTTTAAAATATCTTTCCGTTTTAAATTATAATTAAGAAGTGTTTATAAAGGCCATACCAATTTTGCCAGTATTTGAAATGCTGGCAACAATTTCTTTTTATGAAAGTAAACTTGGTTTTACAGCCATTAATATGGGGAGTTGGGGTATTGTAAAGCGTGCTAATGTTGAAATACAACTAAATCTTATTGCAAAAAACAATCCATTTAATGCCAATAGTTGCTGTATTTATACTATTAATATTGAAGATTATTATGCTGAATTGTCTTCGAAAGAACTGGTATTTCCTGCCGGAAGACTTACAATAAAACAGGGTGGTATAGCTGAGTTTTTTATACAAGATAATAATGGGAATACGCTTTTTTTTAGAGAGATAAATTAATTTGTAAAATGCAGCAAATCCAAATCCGTTTGATTGATAAAAATGACAATAAAGTATTGGCATCAATAATAAGAAATGCTTTAAAAGAATTTGGTGCCAATAAACCTGGTACAGTTTATTTTGATGATAGTACAGATAAACTATTTGAATTGTTTCAACAAGCTAAATCGGCTTATCATGTTGCTACAATTAAAAATGAAGTTGTAGGCGGTGGAGGCATTTTTTATACTCCAGGTTTAGATGAAGATACTTGTGAGTTAGTAAAATTATACCTGTCGCCTGCCTCCCGGGGTTTAGGGGTAGGAAAACTACTAATGAAACAATGTTTGCATACAGCAAAAGAATTAGGGTTTAAAAAAGTGTATCTGGAAACCATGCCAGAGTTAACTTCAGCCATACCTATGTATGAGAAATTTGGATTTACCTATCTAAAAACCCCCATGGGTAATAGCGGCCATGGGGGCTGTGATATATGGATGCTGAAAGAATTGTAACGTTTTCGGCAAAGTTTTTTGTAGATATTACTGCGGTTTTTACTGATTAAATCTACAGGTAAGATAATTTTTAAGATTTATAAATTACCCTTTATTTAACAGCGTAACCTGATGCAGTGGATTAAACAGGTACAATTTGTTTGTAGCAATTTCCAGGCATTTTATACGCTTGCGTACGGTTTCTTTTTTAGCGAAAATTCTATTACCCTTTATATAAAACTGGCTGCCTTCCGGCAATGTTTCCAGCAAAACGATACCCTCTTTTTTTGCATCGTATTGGTGTAATACCCTTAGTAAAGCAGTATCTCCACAACTGCTTGCAGCAGGGTTTTTTAGCGATTGTAACAAAGTACTATGAATATCTGCCGGAAAAACTTTTTTTGATAAAAACTGGCTTAATATTTTACTAAATTCAGCTTTCCATTCTGCACCATGGGCTTGCACACGATGGCCAAATCTTTCATAAGTAAACAAGTGGGCAAGTTCATGTAACAGGGTTATTAGAAATGCGTATTTGTTAAGGTTGCCGTTTACACTAATGCGATGATTTTTATTGGCAATACTATTGCGATAATCGCCTAAAATAGAGGTTCGTTCCCGGGTAATAGTAAGTTGCACTTTATATTGCTGTAAATACACAACTACATCATCAAAACTACCATTGGGTAAGTAAGCGTTTAATTGGTGAAGCGGCGATTCCTTCTTAGCCATTATTTTGTCTGTTCAATTTTGTTGCTACTGCCACTTCTACCCCTAAATATACAAGGTATAAAAACATGGCAGCAAGTATAGAGTTGCCGCTAAAGTTATCTCTAAATCCAACTACATATATGGCTACGGCAGCTATACAGATTGCCATTTTTATAAGCATTCCGCCCATTACGCTTCTTATAAATACATTAGGATTCGTATTTTTTAACGCCTTTTTTTGCATTAAAAAAGCAATAACACTGATAATAAAAAATACAAGGTTTGCTATAATTAAAAACTCAAATTGAAGCCCCCATCTGCCCAGCATTACTTTCCCAAAAAGCAAAAAACTATTTAGCGTAATAAATAAAAATATCAGTGGAAATATTAATTTCTTTTCATTTTTCATTTTTCATTTTATTTACTTGCTACAAGTCCCATATCCGCATTAAGCTCAACTACATTTGCGCCCATGTGGCAACTGCCGTTAAATGTGGCTGAAGGTTCTACTTCCAGTTTACCTGCATGTATTTCTCCGGTTACATTACACTTGCCTCTTAATTGCAATAATTCTTTTATTTTTAAGTGGCCTGTAACACAGCCCAAAACATCGGCTTGCTGGCCAATAATATTACCTTCTACCACGCCATCGGTACCAATCAATACTTTTGCTTTTGAAAAAAGATTGCCAATTAATGTACCATCAATACGAATATCTCCGCTACTCTCGATATCGCCATTTATAGTGGTACCTCCACCAATAATAGTAGCGCTGCTGATAGGTAATTCGGTTGTTTTTGATTTGGAATTAAACATAGTTGGGTTTTAAATTTGGAAAGAGGATTTAATTAAAAAATTGTTTTATAGATAAAGTGATTTAGTAGTTAAAGATAATCAACCTTACCATGATTAATTTACCCGATTATTGCAGTTGAAATGCTATAACAGCGTTAAACTTATTAAAATATCAAGCTCTCAGAACTTTTTTCAACCTTAGAATTGTTTACTATTCTATCAGCAAAAAATGTTTTTAAAGTATTTACTTATTCTTCAACATTCTCCACTTTCGGCATATCTAATTTATTGGTATCCAGCTTTACTATATTTCCCTGTAATACTTTTTTAAGATCATCCAGGTATTGCTGCTTAAATATAAGTGCATTTTCCATAGAATCGGTTCTTATTTTTAAGTTTCTATATTCTCTTACTTGTTTTGCATCTCCATAGCCAACACCTGGCAGATAGTATTTAATAGGGGTAAATACTATTAATGCAACTGTAAAAAAAGAGAGAATTACAAATATACTGCTAAGCATTATATATACGCTCAGTCTGCTTAATCTAAACTTAACCACTTCTTCATAAGTGTCTTCATTCATTACTACAAGGCGGTATCTGTTGCGTAGTCGTTTTAATGTAAAATTTTGGTCTATTTTTGACATGTAATACTATTGGATGTTAAAATTATGAAACCAAGGCCATTATACTAACTAATTGCTAAAAATATCCGATATTTATCCGCAATATTCCAACTATTTAAGCATGTTTAGATCGATTATTTTATCATTTTTTCTCATATTTATTTTATCCGTTTGCTATACACCTGTTTTTGCACAGCCACCTGTTTGGACTATTGATTTGTTAGAGAAGGAAAAGAAACCGGAGAAATTTGCAGAAAGAAAGCTAGGTTCTGAGAAGATGGCGGATAAAAAATTTACGTTTGTGCGTCATTTTTTTCAAAATAATTTTACACGGTATAACTATTATTTTAATGCTACCAATAAAATTAATAGCGTTATAGAGCGTGCAAAGGCAAGCCAAAAGGATGATTATAGTAAGTTGCTTAGCTATTACCCTTATACGCTTGAGAATACCGCTGCCCAAAAAACAGAATTAGACTCTGTTATTTATAAAGCAACCTCTGGTATTTTGCTACATGATTTGCGAAACGATTGGATAGATAACATGTACCTACTGATGGGGCAGGCCTATTTTTTTAGGAAAGATTTTGATTCTGCTGCTGCTACTTTTCAATTTATACAATACAATCTTTTTCCCCGAAAAAAAGATGAAGATGGAAGCAGGGTAATAGGTACCTCAGAGGATGCCACCAATAGTAAAATTAGTGTTGCCAATAAAGAGAAGCAAAACATTCTTCAAAAATTTGTAGCCAAGCCGCCAAGCAGAAACGATGCACTTGTATGGCTTACCCGAACGCTGATTGAGCAAAATGAAATAGGCGAGGCGGCAGGTTTAATGAACACTTTGCAAAATGACCCTAATATGCCAAAGCGCCTTGAAGACGATTTGCATGATATACAGGCTTACTGGTTTTTTAAACAACTCATTTACGATAGTGCTGCTGTATATTTAGAAAAATCACTTACTACTACAGAAAATAAACAAGATAAAGCAAGGGCAGAATTTTTACTGGGCCAGTTATATGAAATGAACCGGCAATTTGATAAAGCTTCTACTTTTTATAATTTAGCCTCTGGCCATACTACCGACGCATTATTAGACATTTACGCACAATTAAATAATGCTAAAATGCGAAAGGGAAATAATATGCAGGAACTTGATAAAGGTATCAGCAATTTATTAAGTATTGCAAAAAAAGACAATTTTGAATCTTACAGAGATATCATTTTTTATTCTGCAGGCGACATTGCTATGCAAAAGCCAGATAGTAATCAAGCCATCGGCTTTTTTAAAAAAAGTACTCAATACAGCGAAACAAATATTGTTTTTAAAAACAAAGCCTTTTTACAATTAGCCGAAATTGCCTTTAACAGAAAAGAATACCAGCAAGCATTTAGTTATTATGATAGTCTTCAAAGCGGCGATACTTCCCTTACAGAAACGTTGGAGAAAATTCAGACAAGAAGAAATACACTTTCTAAAATAGTAGAGCAATTAAGAATAATTTCAAAAGAAGATAGCTTGCAAATGATTGCTGCAATGCCTTTATTGGCAAGAGAATCTTTTGTAAAAAAGCTATCAAAAAAGCTTAGAAAAGAAAAGGGATTAAAGGAAGAAGACAATAGCATGGGAGGCGATCAAATGATTACTTTTAGTAAAGATTCAAACACGCCAACCGATCTTTTTGCAAGCAGTAATAATAAAACAGGGGAGTGGTATTTTTATAATGCCGGATCAAAATCAAAAGGGTTTGCAGATTTTAAAAGAAAATGGGGTACCCGTGCAAATGCTGATAATTGGAGGCGTAAAGGCGCTGTTTCAACTAATGCGCCTGCCAGGCAAGATGCAGGCATGCCACTTGGAAATATGAACCCGGACGACCTGGATGCACCTGAAACTGTAGAAGATCCGAGAAGAAATAATAATGATAAAAAAGATAAGTTTGGTAAAAAAAATAATGGAAACAGTAACGAAGAGCCAGGAAACGATATTACCCAACCCGAAGATATTAGTTATGAAGGATTAATGGCTGGCCTTCCGCTTACAAAAGAAAAATTAGATGCAAGTAATAACCTGCTTGCAATTAGTCAATTTGAATTGGGCAAAATTTTTCAGGACGATCTGGAGGATTATAGCGAAGCAATAAAAACTTACCTTACATCTCTGCAGCGTTTTCCAGATTCGCTCTACGATGGAAAATTATACCTGGGTCTTTTTTATTGTTATACCAAATTGGGCAATACAGAAAGGGCAAATTATTATAAAAACCTGCTGGGATCCAAATTTGCAGGCAGTGATGCAAATAAAATTGTAGCTAACCCTGCTGCTGCGAAACCTACAGAAAAAAATGCAGCCGGTACTAAAAGGTACCAGGATATTTACACACTTTTTATTGAAGGGAAATTTGAACAGGCTGTTCAGGAAAAGAAATTGGCAGATAGTTTGTATGGCAAAAATTTTTGGTCGCCACAGTTACTTTACATAGAGGCAGTATATCAGATAAAGCAAAAAAACGATAGTGTTGCAATCATTTTGCTCAATCAAATTTCAACATTATATCCAAATTCTCCTTTAAAAACAAAAGCGGAAAGAATGATAGATGTGCTGGGAAGACGCAGTGAAATTGAAAAGTATCTGACCGAACTTACCGTTACAAGATTGGCAGATGATGCAGTAATAAAAACAGATGACAGGGTGGTGATGGTGCGAAATGATGCTAATCTTATAATATCGCCTAATACTTATGATAGCTTGCAGGCTTTAGCAAAGCAATCTGATAAGTTGAACGTTATTAAAAAAGACGCTGTTCAGTTACCTGTAAAAGGGTCAGATACACTTGTATATAGCGTACCGCCACCAGTAGTGAGTGGGCCTTATGTTTTTAGCATAGATGATCCACACAAAGTGGCTATGCTGTTAGATAAAGTAGATGGTACTTATATTAATGAATGTAAAAATGCATTAACAAGGTATGCTGCTGAATATTTCCGGTCTGCTCAACTAATAGTAAGCAAAGAGCCAATAGATAAGGATTATACCTTAGTTGTATTCTCTAATTTTGCTACTGCTGCCGAAGCTTTGAAATTTTTGTATAAAATAAAAAAAGCAGCACCAGATGAAGTATCATGGTTGCCTGCCAATAAATATTCTTTTATATTAATTGATAGTAATAATCTTGAAAGAATGAAAACTACCAAAGATATTGCAGGCTATAAAAACTTGTTAAGTAAGCAATATCCCGGACAGTTTTAGCAGGTAATTTTAAAGCAAATTGAGAAATTAGCATAAACAAATCAACAACAGATGAAGCAATCAGTACGTATCTTATGGAAGGTATTTTTTTATGGTATTATAGCCGTTTTACTAATATTTATCAGCGCCAACTTTGGTTTGTTTGGCAAAATGCCTTCTTTAAAAGAATTGGAAAATCCTGAGGCTGATTTGGCAAGCGAAGTAATTTCTGCAGATGGGAAATTAATGGGTAAATATTATGCAGAAAACAGAACTGAAATAAAGTACAATCAGATTTCCCCCAATATTATTCAGGCATTGATTGCAACAGAAGATCAAAATTTTTATGAGCACTCAGGTATTGATGCAAGAGCGGTTGCAAGGGCTATTCTTAAATTAGGTACAGATGGAGGTGGTAGCCCTATTACCCAACAGCTTGCAAAAATGATGCTCGGTCAAGGTAAAGGAAATATTGTTACGAGGATTATTCAAAAAATAAAAGAGTGGGTGATAGCCGTAAAGCTTGAACGGAATTTCACCAAAGAAGAAATAATTACCTTATACCTTAACAGGGCACCATGGGGACCTTTGTGGGGTATTAGAAATGCTTCCAGAACATATTACCAAAAAGACCCTGCGGAACTTAGCATGGAAGAATCTGCTGTATTAGTAGGTATGCTAAAAGGTTTTATTTACGATCCCATCAGGCATCCATCTGCCTCTCTTTTAAGGCGCAATACTGTTATACAAAGAATGGTTGATTGCAAACAAAACTATATTACGCAGGCACAGGCAAACAAACTAAAAGCAAAACCACTCATTACAAACTATAAAAAGCCTGATGAATCTTTAGGTATTGCACCCTACTTTCGAGCTGTACTTGCTGATAAATTAAAGGAATGGTGCAAAGCAAATAAAAATATTAAAACAGGTGAAAACTACGATTTGTATAGAGACGGTTTAAGGATTTATACAACCATCAACAGTAAAATGCAGCAGTATGCTGAGGAATCTGTAGTACAGCACATGCCGGTGATACAGCGTAAACTAAATGCTATTCTAAAAAGCAATGGCGATAAAATGTGGAAAGAAAGAGAGAATATTATAGTAAACGCTATGAAGATAAGTGAGCGTTGGCGGGCAATGAAAGAAGACGAAATAAGTGAAGAAGATATACGTAAATCTTTTTTAAAGCCTGTGCGTATGAAGGTTTTTGCCTGGAACGCTAAAAGAGAAATAGATACTGTAATGACGCCCCGGGATTCTATCAAATACCATAAACAATTGTTGCAAACTTCCTTTGTAGCTATGGATCCCAAAACCGGCGAAGTAAGGTGTTGGGTAGGCGGAATAGATTTTAAGTGGTTTAAGTATGATCATGTAACTGCTCTCAGGCAGGTAGGGTCTACTATAAAACCATTAATATACACATTGGCAGTTCAGGATGCCGGTTATACCCCCGCCACAGTCATTGAAGGCGGTGCGGTAAAATACGGTAAGGAAATGAAAACTTTTAACGGAGGTGGCGGTACATTGGCCAATTGTCTTGCATTTTCAAAAAACACGGCATCTGTAAGATTAACTAATTTAGTAGGGGTAAACAGGGTGATAGAATTTGCTAATAGTGTTGGCATAAAAGCAAAACTTCCACCTTATACTTCTATAGCATTGGGTGCAGCCGAAATACCAATGTTACAAATGTTGGGCGCTTATTCTATGTTTCCAAATAAAGGGTATAATACGGAGCCTGTTTTTATATCCCGGATTGAAGATAAAAACGGCAATTTATTACAAGAGTTTACTACGGAAACCAAGCAGGTAATTAACGAACAAGATGCCTATACAATGGTTAAGTTAATGGAAGGGGTAGTGCAAATTGGTACTGGCCGGGCATTGAATGGCTACGATATACCTGCTCAGAAAGCAGGTAAAACGGGTACTACCGATGATAATACTGACGGTTGGTTTATTGGCTATACACCAGAACTACTTGCAGGTACCTGGGTGGGGTGCGATGATCCGTTTATAAGAATATATACAGGTACATCTGGCGGTAATGAAATGGCCTTACCAAAATGGGGTTATTTTATGAACAAAGTTTATGCTGATAAAAGCCTAAACTATGGTACAGTATTAAATTTTCAGGAACCTGCTGCACTTTCTAACGACCCTACTTATGGAGATGACGCATTCAGTAATATTGTAAATAATGGCGATAGTACTCAAATCGATGACCAGGGAAACGGTAATGCCGGCGATTTTATTGATGCTCCTCTTACTAATAGTGCAACCGAAGTACCGATAGAAAGTAAATTACATAGTTCAAAAAAAGATACTGTTGTAAAAATTAAAGCAGAAACACCACCTGCAAAACCTGGTGATAAAAATAATATAAAGCCTGCCCCAGCTATAAAAGTTGATGATAAAAGTAAAAAAATTATTAAGCCTGAAAAGCCTAAAACCAATAGCAGTAATGACTATTGATTAGTGAAAATTGCCTGGGTGATAAAATAAACTGCCATAATAAAAGTAGAATAGTAAAAGTAAACACAGTATCATTTGCTGTAAAAGATACCGGGCAAGGCATTGCACCGCAATACAAGGATAAAATTTTTAATCGTTATTTCCGTATTCCGGGAAACCAAAAACAAGGCACAGGGCTAGGTTTAGCAATTAGTAAAGAGTTTATGCAAGCACAGGGTGGGCAAATAAGTATGGAAAGTGATTATGGAACTGGCAGTAAATTCACTATCTCACTGCCATTATACCAAATTAAATAACCGGCATGTGATGGGTAATTATACATTCAAAAAAATAAAAAGTACTTAACCCTTTTTATGTAATCTTATATTTTTTACAGATTCTTTGCGCATTAAATGCATTGGTACAGCAACACCCATTGCCAGCGACATTAGTATAAAAATTGTTTTTGTTCCATTATTAACGGTTTCCAACATAATCTGATTATAGTCTGCTCCAATATTGCCAGTTAACTTCATGAGGCCAAGCATGGTTCTATAGGCAAACACTCCCGGTATAAGAGGTATTACAGCCGGTATTGAAAATATCATGGGTGGCGCATGCCTGAAATGTGCGATAGGAATACTGGTAATACCAACCGCCAAAGCGCCGCCAAATGATGCCAATACTACCCCTGCTGTAAGTTGCAGTAATGAGAATTTAATTAACCCGGCTATTGCTCCACCTATCCAAATTGAAAACAATGTACGTGGTGGTACATTAAATAATATGCCAAAGCCAAGCGCCCCCCATCCACACCAAAATGCTTTGCTCAGTATCAATATCCAATCCATCTTAATTGATTATTTGAGGTTAAAAATAAGCATGGCAGTTAATAAACCAAGTGCAATAGCTAATGCAAACATCAGTGCATTAATACCACGTACCAGCCCATTTAAAATATTGCCATCTATTAAATCTGTAAAGCAATTAATTAACGGTACACCCGGAATTAAGAATAAAACGGAAGTAGCAAAAGCATGTTCAAAGTTTATATTTAAGCCTGTTTTGGCAAATGCTCCGGCAAATAAGGAGGCCACCAACGAGCCCATAAATACACAGATATAAGGATTAAATTTTTTCTTTACCGCTTCTTGTCTAACAAATAATCCACAAAAAGTTGCCCCGAAAGTAATGGCCATTTCTGGTATTTTTCCACCAAAACTAAAACAGAAACCTGCACCTGCAAGGCTTACAAAAAGGAGGATAATAAGGCGTGGATAATGGGGTAATGCAAGCAATCTGTTGAGTTCGTTTTTAACCTCTTCCATAGAGAAATTTTGCTCTATTGCCTGCCAGCTTAACCTGCTAATGCCGGATATAGTTTTAAAATTTACTCCTTGTGCCTGTATTGTTCGCATTCCACTAAAAATAGTGCTCTCCTCTTCTTTGTTTAACGTTAGCGAAACAGACTTTGGTGCTATAGAAATATGCGACGAATAATCATACAAACCTGCAAGCCGTCGCATAGTAATTCTTATTCTGCTGCAGCTTGCACCCGAACTCAACAGGTGAACGCCAACATCTAATAACAACGATCCCAATTCTTTTGCTTCATTCTTTTGCTGTACACTCATGTAAACAATTTAATTTAAATATTGCTACTGTATAGTTAATGGCAGTTGATTGTATAGTACTTTGCTTTTCCATTCGCTTTAAAACACAGCCATTTTAGAAAATAGTGGTTGAAACTTTTTGTAGATATTTCAATTAAATTATGTCAGAGTCATTACTATAAAAAAAAATAGCTACAGCAAAATAGTACCATTCAATATAAATTATTGGTTTTGCCGGGCTCTATCATATCCCATAAATTACCGTAAAGGTCTTTAAATACTGCAACAGTACCGTAAGGTTCTTTTACAGGATCTCTTACAAATTCAACACCCTTTGCGGTATAATTATTAAAATCTCGCCAAAAATCATCTGTATATAAAAATAAAAACACCCTGCCACCAGTTTGATTTCCAACCCTGCTTAACTGCTCGTCATTAGTTGCTTTTGCTAATAATAACTTACAGGTTCCATTGCCTGGTGGTGATACTTTTACCCATCTTTTGGTATCACTAAGGGTAGTATCTTCTACTAAATTAAAACCTAATTTTTGGGTATAAAATGCAATTGCATCATCATAATCTTTTACTACAATGGCTATTTGTGCAATTAGTTGTTCCATCAGGTTGATTTTTTTAAGTATTATCTAAAATAAAGTGAAAGATTGAAAAAGATTTGTCAATACCAGCAGCCTTATTTCATATCTCCAGCGGTAAAAGTTAGTGGTAGTAACTGGCTTGCCCGCTGTATTACATATACTTCGCCAATCAAACCACTTAATATAATTCTTATGGGTTGATTGGTACGCTGTTCATACTCAGCAAGGCTTTGCCTGCACATACCACAGGGCGAAATTGGATGATTGCTTATGCCATTTACATTGTTGTAGCTGATAGCCATTGTATTAATTGCTACGCCCGGATGGATAGTTGCTGCCGCCGAAAGCAAAACTCTTTCAGCACAAATGCCAACCGGATAAGATGCATTTTCCTGATTGGTGCCCGTAATAATTGAACCATCCTTCAACAAAGCAACAGCACCAACTAAAAAATTTGAATAAGGTGCGTATGCGTTGGCAGTAGTCTGTCTTGCAGCTTCCAATAGTGTTTTATCTGCTTCTATCAAATCTGCCGATGAAGTATAAACCTCTACTGTAAAATTTATTTCCTTTATTTCCATAAATATTTTTTGTTGATAAAACCACTAAAAATTTTACTGTGCTTTTGAAAATAATAGAAAAAACCACAAAGTTGGTCTTTGTGGTTTTTTCTTTGAGGATAAATATAGTTAATAAAAATGAGGTTATTTTATTTGGGTGCTTTTCAAATTGTAGCTCCCTATTTCGATCACTGAGGGTCATCTAACGAGGCTTGGCTGTGCTTGTCGTCCTCTCCAACCACCAGGTGCTGCCTCAATTTAAAATGTACCCTTTTATTTGATTGATTTAAAAATTCTTTTCCAACGAGGCCCTTTTTCCCAGCTAAACCATATTAGCGATGCCTTGCCCACCACATGATCTTCTGGTACAAAACCCCAATAACGGCTATCAAGCGAATTTTGCCTGTTATCTCCCATCAGCCAATAATAATTCATTTTAAAAGTATAGGTAGCAGCAGGTTGGTTATTAATAAAAACTTTTCCGTTGCTCATAGCAATAGTATTGCCTTCATAAGCTCCTATACACCTTTGGTACCTAATAAAATTATCAGGTGTCATTTGAATAGTAACTCCTTTTTTTGGTACCCATAATGGTCCAAAATTATCTATACTCCAATGGGCAGCAGTATCGTAATATGGATATAATTCAGCAGAAACATCTTCGTATCTATCTTCAAATAAAGATGCTGCCTGTTGCGTTAACTGGCTTTTTTCCTCATTGGTAATGTTTACTGTTACTGTGCCATCCTGGTATCTTCTAATATCCTGAATATTTTCATTGTCTCTAACATTAATTCCAATAGCAGCTAAACTTTCTACATCGGCAATAAATTTTCGAGGGTCTTTAACTACATAAAATCTTTCTGCATCTGGCAAAGGCATTTGCATTACCCCGCTTATTTTAACTGTTCCGTTTACAATTTGTACAGTATCTCCGGCAATTGCTACACAGCGTTTGATGAAATTTTCTTGCTTGTCAACTGGTCTTGTTATGATAAGATCTCCATAATCTTGCCAAACACGGTCACGACCAATTTCTCTTACTTCCTGGTAATAGGTTTTTTTTGATCCAAAGTTTTCTTCATCATTAATTAGTGTATCGTTGGCAGGAAAATTGAAAACTACTGCATCGTTGCGTACCACAGGTGATGCAAACCACCTTGTATATGGAATATGAATCCATTCCACATAGGCTTTAGTATTTACAAATGGCAGGGTATGATGAACAAAAGGCATTGCAATGGGAGTATTGGGTATTCTTGGTCCGTAGGCCGATTTACTTACAAACAAAAAATCATTTACAAGCAACGTTTTTTCCATTGATGGTGTTGGAATAGTATAAGCTTCAAATACAAAAGTGCGGATAATTGTAGCAGCAACAATAGCAAACGCAGCCGCATCAATCCACTCACGGGTGGCCGATTTTTTGTAATTTTTTACTACCAACTCGCCAGCATAACGTTCATCTTTTGAAAATCCCAAATAGGGGAAATAAATAAATGGAAGAAAAACTGTTAAGGCATGATGCCCAATACCGAACCTGCCAAAATGTTCTACAAAATTTATGGTGATCCAAATAGTAATAAACTGACCCGCTATGGGCACTAATTGAAAAAAGAACCAATATTTAGGCAACTTCATTTTTTCTACCATGCACCAGGTGTTATATAAAGGCACAAATGCTTTCCAGCTTTCTATACCAGCCTTTTTAAACATTCCATACAAACCAATATGCCAGCCTAAAGCGCCAACAATAAAAACAATCCATCCAATGCTCATAACTTAAAATTTATTATTGCCAAAAGTACCATAATAAACCGTTTAGCAAGTTTTTAGCATAAAAATGTTATTTTAAGTAAGTACGTTTTAGGTAAAAATTAACTTACCAATTGTACTATTAACTAAAATCAATTACTTTTTTGTATAAAATAGTATTTAAGATAAAAGGGGCTTTTTTACTGGTGCATCCCAAATTGTCGCAGTATAAAGTGGTAGGTGAGGTCACCGACCACGACTAGGCCTTGGTCGGTGAGGACACCTACCGAAATCAAGAGCGACAATTTGGGATTCATCCCTTTTTTACCTGCAAAGGGTTTTTCTATAATTTTGATGGTATGCTGTGAGCGATGTTAGCATTGCTAATACTATTTTTAACCCGGTTGTAGCAGTATGCGTTTGTAAATGATTTCTGCCTGAGCTGTGTTAAACCAGGATGTATTAATTAAACACAATAATAGATTATCAGCAGCAAAAGCTCTGCAACAAATGGTGTACTTGCGCACAAATAGTATAATATTTTAATGATAAATTTTAAAGCTTACTGTAGTATAAAAACATTTTTTTAAGGCCGGTTTTTCTATTCAGGGTTACCTTTTTGATGTTTTTGTATTAATACCTGTAAAGTTTTATATAAAAAAATAAAAAATGGTACAAAAAACCTACTTCAAAACAAAAGACTATTGTAAAGTAAAATTCACTTTTACTGTTGAAAATGCTGAAACAATAGAAATACTTGGTTTAAACAGCGATTGGGAAAACTCAATTGTAATGAGCAAAAAGAAAGACGGCAGTTTTACATGCGACGTTTCATTGCCAAAAAATACACAACATGAATTTAAGTATAGGGTAAATTCTACAGAATGGGTCAATGAGCCTGAAGCAGACGAACAACTTCCCAACCAATTTGGTGGAATAAATAGTGTAATCAATATCTAATTTAATCCAGCAATAAGATTAGGGTTTATTAATTTTTAATAATCTCTAACCTTATTGCTGTTCAATATTTACAACATTTAATTTTCGGTTAAATTAACAACTTTATTGTTTAGTTATTAAAAACAAGTTTAGCTGCTTTTTACTTTAAGTGTTTGTTGTATTCGGTTAGCCTGGTGAATCAACTCTTGCTTTTCGTTGCTTAAAATGGTAACATGGCCCATTTTTCTACCGGGTTTAGTTATACTTTTACCGTAGATGTGTACAAATACATCAGGTATTTTAAGCACTTCTTCTAACCCTTCATACACAGCTTTACCTGTATAATTTTCTTCACCAATGATGTTTACCAAAGCTGCTGGTAATATAGTGTCTGTATTGCCTAAAGGATACTGTAACATGATACGCCAAAGCATGTCAAACTGAGATGAATAGTTTGCTTCAATTGTATGATGACCACTATTGTGTACCCTTGGCGCTGTTTCATTCACCAACACGTTATTATTTTTATCTACAAAAAGTTCCACAGCAAATATGCCGGCACTTTTCAGGTCTTTCACTAATTTTAAAGCAATCGCTTCTACTTTCCATAAAATTTCGTCTGGAATATCCGCAGGGCTTATTTGATAACTTAACAGATTTAATCTGTTGTCAAAAACCATATCTACAGGCGGATAAAGAACGGTTTCTCCACTATCTGCAACAGCTATAAGTAAGGCTATCTCTTTATTAATAGCTACTAGTTTTTCCAGTATAGCGGGTTCATCAAATCCACTGGCAATATCACTTTTTGTATGTAACAACTGTACGCCTTTTCCATCGTATCCGCCCTCACCAATTTTGTGTACAGCAGGTAAAAAATGACTGTGTCCCTCTAATGCGAGGCGGTTTTCGGTAATTATAAAATCACTGGTAGGTATGCCATGATCTTTATAAAACTGCTTCTGTAAAATTTTATTTTTGATGGTTTTTAATGTTGCCGGCCTGGGATAAACTTTTACACCCTCCTTTTCAAGTTGAAACAACGCCTCTACATTAACATTTTCTATTTCTATAGTAATGGCATCCAGTTCTTTTCCAAATTCATATACATCAGCATAGCCGGTAATATTACCCTTGGTAAAGTGATGGCATAAATGCGCTGAAGGGCAATTACTGTCGTTTTCCAGTACATACGTTTCTACAGGATAGTTAATTGCAGCCTGCAAAAGCATTCTACCCAATTGACCGCCGCCGAGGATACCTATTTTTTTCATAAAACAAATATAAAATGTATGGTATTAGTGATGATGTTTTTTTTACGCTATACTTTGTAAATACTCCTGCAACATAATAGTAGCAGCTATTATATCCACATTACCTTTTATTCTGCGGTCTTTTTTTTTCATGCCCATTTCCAGCATAGCAGCTTTGGCCATTTTGGATGTATATCGTTCATCCACCTCCTTTATTGGCATATCCGGAAATTGTTTCTGTAATTTTTTAATAGCAGCTTTTGCCAATGGCGTACCATGGGTGTCTGTATCGTCCCAATTGGTAGGCATTCCAATAATAATTAGTTCTACTGTTTCTGTAGTAAAATATTTTTTCAGAAAAGGTATTAGCGCCTTGCTTTCAATAGTTTCTAAGCCAGTTGCAATAATTTGGAGAGGGTCAGTTACTGCTAATCCAGTGCGTTTTCCGCCATAATCAATGCAAATTATTCGTGCCATTAAAAATTAGTTTTAAATGTTTTAGCAATTAAGCGCTTGTGTATAGCAATTCATTTAATTTATAAATATATCAAGCAAAACAAAAACAGCAAATACTACCGAGGCAATACCGTTGGTAGTAAAAAATGCCATGTTCACTTTACTTAAATCATTTGGCTTTACCAATAAATGCTGGTACAATAATAGTGCTGCAAAAAGGCCGGCACCAATCCAATACCAAAGTCCAAATGAGCCATAATATCCTGCAAATAATACCAGGGATGCAGAGAGTACATGCAGTAACTCCGATAGACGCAATGCTTTTACTTTTCCCAATGCTACCGGTATGGAATGTAATTGGTTTTCTTTGTCAAATGCTTCATCCTGTAGTGCATAAATAATATCAAAACCACTAACCCAAAATAATACTGAAAAAGAAAATAAGATAGGTAATATGGCAAACTGATTGGTAACGGCAATATATGCACCAATAGGTGCAAGACTTAAACCCACGCCCAAAACAAGGTGACACAATGCAGTAAAACGTTTGGTATAGCTATAAAACAGAACTACAAACAGCGCAACGGGTGATAAAAAAAAGCAAAGGCTGTTAATAAAAAAAGTAGCAGCAATAAATAACAAGCAATTGATGATTACAAATAATAGCGCATTGCCTGATTTAATGATGCCTGCCGGAATTTCCCTCACTGCGGTACGGGGATTTTTTGCATCAAATTTTGCATCAAGCCAGCGGTTAAAAGCCATGGCAGCAGAACGGGCAAATACCATACAAAGGATTACAAGGATCAAAATTTTACCATACGCTGCAATCATTTCATTATTACTATAACCAGCTATTTTATTTTGAAGTTGATGAAGCGTATAAGAAGCATTATTAGTAGCGTAGGAATATTTTAAACCCAAAAAAAATCCAATCAATGCAAAGGGTAATGCAAAAATAGTATGCGAAAATTTTACAAGACTTAAATATTTTTTTAACGTAGTCATAAATTTTTATCCCTTTATTTTTATCCCTTTGCTTTTGTCATTTTGGTTCTTACAATCTCCCATAACACAACACCGGCAGCGGTGGCTATGTTCAATGAATGCTTCATGCCAAACTGTGGTATTTCTATTACACCATCGCATTGGGCAATGGTAGTTTGTTCTACACCGGTTACTTCATTGCCAAAAATAACGGCTACTTTTTCTATTGCGTTAAAATTTACAGCTTCTAAACTTATACTATTTGCTGCTTGTTCTACGGCAAAGATCGTGAAACCTGCATCTTTTAAGGCTTCAATAGCCAAGGTAGCATTGGTAAAATGATGCCAGCTTACGGTATCTTCTGCACCAAGGGCAGTTTTTTTAATTTCTTTGTGGGGTGGGGTACAAGTGTATCCTGTAATGTAAATAGCTTCCAGCAAAAAAGCATCGGCAGTACGAAATACGCTGCCTACATTGTATGCACTTCTAATGTTTTCTATTACCGCTATTACCGGAATTTTCGCCGACTGCTTAAATTCATCTACAGTTAAGCGGTTAAGTTCGTCCATACCCAATTTTCTGCTACCACTATCGTCCATTAATAAATTTTAGGCTGCAAAAGTAATTCACAGGGCTGAGAAAACTAATAATGGAGAATTGAAAGACCTTATTTTTGCGACAGAAACGAACGATTTATTTTGATAACGCTTTATGCATGCTACCAAATTGTGTGGTAAAAGCTCAATAAAGATATTTAGTACAAGAGTGATACGCCTGTTAAGCTTGATAGAAATTCAAAAGCAAGGCTCACAAAGATTATTTTTTAAATTAGCACATTAGCTAATCCGCATATTAAAATTTATGGCCAAATCAACTACCGAAACACCTTTAATGGTTCAGCACAATGCCATTAAGGCAAGGTACCCTGATGCAATTTTACTATTTAGGGTAGGAGATTTTTATGAAACTTTTGGACAGGATGCAGTAAAGACATCTGCCGTTTTGGGCATTACACTCACCAAAAGAAATAATGGTGATGAAAACTCATCTCAACTAGCAGGCTTCCCCCATCATGCCTTAGATACATATTTACACAAGTTGGTAAAAGCGGGCTACAGGGTGGCAATATGTGATCAACTGGAAGATCCAAAACTGGCAAAGGGTATTGTAAAACGTGGCGTAACAGAATTGGTAACACCGGGCGTAGCAACAAGCGATAAATTATTAGAACACAACAGTAATAACTTTTTAGCAGCTCTTCATTTTGATGGCGACAAGTTGGGTATTGCTTTTTTAGATATTAGTACGGGTGAATTTTTTGTGGCGGAAGGCGACCGGGAATATGCAGATAAATTGCTGCAAAGTTTGCAACCTGCCGAAGTAATTTTTCAAAAGCAACAGCAGAAAAACTTTAAAGAATATTTTGGTAATAAATTTTTTACTTACGCCCTGGAAGAATGGGTTTATACAGCGGCTTATGCCACAGAAAATTTATTAAAGCATTTTGGTACCCACAGCCTTAAAGGGTTTGGTATTGAGAATTTACCGGCGGGGATAATAGCTGCCGGATCTATTTTGCATTACCTGAAAGATACCGAACATCCTAACCTTGGGCACATTAGCAGCATACAAAGAATTGATAAGGATGAGCATTTGTGGATGGATCGTTTTACTATCCGTAATCTTGAATTATTGGGTGGTAGCGATGGCAGTCAAACACTGCTAAAAGTATTGGATAACACAGTTTCTCCCATGGGGGCACGTATGCTTAAACGCTGGATGGTAATGCCTTTAAATGATATTGATAAAATTAATGAGCGGCTGAATACGGTGGAATATTTTATAAAGCAAACAGATACCAGAAACAAAATAACGTTTCACATAAAATCTGCCGGCGATGTGGAAAGACTGGTAAGTAAGGTGCCGCTTAAAAAAGTAAATCCACGGGAAGTAATGCAAATTGCAAGAGGGTTGCAACAGGTAGAGGCTATAAAAAAAATGAGCGAAACCAGTAGCAATGCTTATGTAAAAAGGCTGGGTGATTCGCTGAATGCATGCCCCTATATTTTGGATAAAATTACGCATGAAATTTGTGAAAATCCACCGGTGGCTGCCAGTAAAGGCGGGGTGATTGTTAGCGGTATTAATGCTGAATTAGATGAACTAAGGGCTATTGCAACCGGCGGCAAAGAATACCTGGTTACGCTACAACAAAAAGAGACGTTGGCAACAGGTATTTCATCTCTAAAAATTGGTTTTAATAATGTATTTGGTTACTACCTGGAGGTTACCAATCTGCATAAAGATAAAGTGCCAACAGAGTGGATACGCAAGCAAACACTTACCGGTGCAGAGCGTTACATAACGCCGGAGCTTAAAGAATACGAAGAAAAAATAATAGGTGCAGAGGATAAAATACTACAGATAGAAATGGGGCTTTTTGAGAAGTTGCTAAACGAGCTGCAGGATTATATTGCCCCTATGCAAGTAAATGGGCAGGTGATGGCTGTATTGGATTGCCTTACCTGCTTTGCTGGCAATGCACTGCAATTTAAATACAAAAAACCAGTGCTTGAAGATAATAATATTTTGGATTTAAAAGACAGCAGACACCCGGTGATAGAACGTAATTTACCGGTGGGAGAAAGCTACATAACCAACGATATTTTTTT
>Ga0105048_10003452_pt1 | contig 25883 bp, 22 predicted proteins | sample MAT05_FD_78382 | JGI IMG/M metagenome (GOLD analysis project Ga0105048, IMG submission 78382) | Freshwater microbial communities from Lake Fryxell liftoff mats and glacier meltwater in Antarctica - MAT-05 | ecosystem: Environmental > Aquatic > Freshwater > Ice > Liftoff microbial mat | place... | reverse complement strand
TCTCTTCCTCGGATACCGGCGCGACGTGGCCACCCGCTACGCCTTCCTGCTCGCAATCCCGGCCGTCCTGGCCTCAGGCTTCTTTCAGCTCAGCGATGTGTCGGCTTCGGCCGAACCAGGTCTCCCCAAAACGCTCGTGGCCACGGCCGTCGCCTTCGTGGTCGGTTATCTGACCATCGGCTGGCTGCTGAAGTACCTGCGCACGCGCTCCTACATGCCGTTCGTCATCTACCGGGTAGCGCTCGGCACGGTGGTGCTCATCTTGCTCGCCTCCGGAGTGCTGGACGCCAGCGTCCCGGCTTAGGGTCGTGACATGACCACTGTTCTGCTCGTGCGCCACGGCCGCAGTACGGCGAATACATCGGGCGTACTGGCCGGCCACTCACCGGGAGTCCACCTGGACGAGGTCGGCCGGCAGCAGGCCGACCGTCTCGCTCAGCGGCTGGGCGACCTCCCGCTGGCAGGAGCCATCAGCAGCCCCTTAGAACGCTGCCTCGAGACCGCACAGCTGGCGCTCGCAGGCCGCCCCCTCACCATCGTGACCGAGGACCGCGTGGCGGAGTGCCGATACGGCGACTGGACCGGACGAGAGCTCAAGACCCTCGTCGATGACCCGATGTGGAAGATCGTGCAGCAGCATCCCAGCGCTGCTGTCTTTCCCGGTGTCGAAGGCGAACCGCTGCAGGGGGTTCAAAACCGTTCCGTAGCGGCGATCCGTGAGTGGAATGCCTGGCTAGGCGACGACGCGGTGTACGCAGTTTTCAGCCACGGCGATGTGATCAAGTCGATACTTGCTGATGCTCTGGGCCTGCACCTCGACCAGTTCCAACGGATCGTCGTCGACCCTTGCTCGGTGAGCGTGGTCACCTATACACCGGGCCGGCCCTTTGTCCATCGCATGAACGACACCTCCGGGATGCTGGACGTGTTTACTCCTGCGCCGCCGGCTCATCCCTCTGGTAGCGCCGAAGCAAGCAACGCCGGAGACGAATCCTCCGATGCCGTGGTGGGTGGCGGCACCGGACACGATCGTTAGGGTCGAATCATGCCCCGCAGCTTCTTCATCCACGAGCACCCTGACCGCTACGTCGTCGGCACCGTAGGCGAGCCAGGGGCTCGGACGTTCTATCTGCAGGCTCGGACGGGCACACGGACCACCAGCGTGGCCATCGAGAAGCAGCAGGTGGCAGTGCTGGCCGAACGACTCGACGACCTCCTCGATGAGCTCATGCGCCAAGACAATCCCGAAATCCCCGCGATGGCGCCAGCTGCACTGGAAGATCTGGACCCGCTCGAGACACCCGTAGAGGAGGAGTTTCGCGCCGCCTCGCTGGCCCTCGGCTGGGATGAGGATGAGAAGTTCATTTTGATCGAAGCGCAGGCCCCTACCGAGGTCGAGCAGGATGAACCCTTCGACGACGAGGATCCTGAGGGCCCCGACCTGCTTCGCGTCACTCTGTCGCCAAGCGCTGCACGTGCGTTCGTCAAGCGTGCGATGGCGGTGGTGGGTGCTGGACGCCCGGCCTGCCCGTTCTGCTCGCTTCCCCTTGATCCGGCAGGGCACGTCTGCCCTCGCGCCAACGGCTATCGCCGGTAACACTGAGTTGTGAACGGCTCCGTGTCCAAGATCGATCGCGCCGATGCGGCGCGGGTCCTCACGCATGGGCGCATCGAGATCGAAGGCCGGTTGGCTGGTGCTTCAAACGCCACCCTGTATGCCACCGCGACCATCGACGGGGTCACGCTGACGTGCGTCTACAAGCCGATCGCGGGTGAGCGTCCGTTGTGGGACTTCCCGGACCGCACGCTGGGGCACCGCGAGGTCGCGACCTGCCTGGTCTCCGACGCGCTTGCCGAGTTGGCCGGTGAGGAGAATCCAGGTCCGGTTCCGCTCACCGTGTGGCGCGAGGACGGTCCCTTCGGTGCCGGTGCGTGCCAACTGTGGATCGACGTCGACGAGTCCACCGAACTCGTCGACGTGGTCGCGCCCGACAGAGTGCCCTCAGGCTGGCGAAGTGTGCTGCGCGCTTTGGGCGACGATGGTCGGCCGTTGGTTTTGATTCACGCAGATGCTCCAGAACTGCGTCGGATGGCATTGCTCGACATCGTCTCGAACAACTCCGATCGCAAGGGTGGGCACATCCTCCCGGGCATCGATGGACGCGTGTACGGGATCGACCACGGGTTGTGCTTCAACGTTGACGACAAACTCCGAACGGTCCTTTGGGGTTGGGCGGGGGAGCCTCTCACCGATGACGAGCGAACCTTGCTCGCAGAACTGGCGGGAGCCTTGTCGGGCGGCGACCTTGGCGGATCGGTGGCGAAGCACCTTGCCGGTGACGAGATCGCGACGACCCTCGAGCGCATTCACCGTCTTCTCGACGACGACACACTCGCCCATCCCACGGATGGCTGGCCGGCCATTCCCTGGCCGGCCTTCTAAGGTCTGCTCGGCCACCCGGTCCCCACCGTGTGCCTCGCTAGGATCCGGCCATGCGTGGATGGATCTCACCCGACGTGCCTTCGCTCGTCGATGGCGTGACCGAGCCTGCTACTGGCCTGCAGCTTCACGACACAGCGTCTGGAACGCTTACCGATGTGCTGTCCGGGTTGGACGCCACCCGTCCCTTTCGCATGTATGTCTGCGGCATCACGCCTTACGACGCGGCCCACCTGGGCCACGCCTCCACCTATGTGGCCTTCGACCTGGTTCAACGCATCGTGCGTGATTCAGGTCATGCGGTGCGCTACGTCCAGAACGTCACCGACGTCGATGATCCGTTACTCGAGCGGGCGATCATGACCGGCGATCATTGGTCGGATCTCGCCGAGCGCGAGATCGAGCGCTTCCGCATCGACATGCAGGCATTGCGCGTTCTGGCCCCTGATGAGTACGTCGGCGCCGTGGAATCGATCCCTGACGTCGTCCAACTGGTCGAGCAGCTCAAGGGCTTGGGCGTTGCCTACCAGGTTGATGACGACTGGTACTTCGACATCACGGCCGACCCGAAGTTCGGTGACGTCGCCCGGATGAGCGATACCGACATGATCGGATTCTTCGGTGAGCGCGGTGGGGATCCTGATCGGCCTGGCAAGCGAAACCGGCTCGATCCTTTGCTGTGGATGGCGCAGAAGGGCGATGACCCTTCGTGGGAAAGCCTTCTGGGTCGCGGTCGACCGGGGTGGCACATCGAGTGCGTGGCGATCGCCAACGCCGGGCTCGATCCGCACTTCGATCTGCAGGGCGGCGGATCCGACCTCGTCTTCCCGCATCACCAGATGTGCGCGTCGATTTCACGCACACTGACCCGCCTGGACTTTGCGCGTCACTACGCGCACACCGGGATGGTGGCGCTGGACGGCGAGAAGATGAGCAAGTCCAAGGGCAATCTGGAGTTCGTGTCGCGGCTCCGAGCTCAAGGCCACGACCCCATGGCCATCCGATTGGCTCTGCTGTCACAGCACTACCGCAGCAACTGGGAGTGGACGCCTGAACACCTCGTCACCGCGACCGAACGCCTAGCACGATGGTCTGCTGCCGTCGCTCGCCCCGCCACCCCCGACTCTGTACACCTCGTGTCGGCCATGAGGTCGGCTCTGGCGCAGGATCTCGACACCGCCAGTGCAGTAGCCGCGATTGACGAGTGGTGCGTGACCGACGGGGATTCCCCCGAGGGGGGCGCGATGGCAGCCAGAGCCATCGACGCCTTGCTGGGGATCAGCCTGTACGGCTGAGCTCACGAGCTACTCCTCGGGATCGCGGCGGCGCAGGTAGCGCTCGAACTCCCGGGCGATGGCCTCACCGCTGGCCTCCGGAAGTTCAGTGGCATCTCTGGCCTCTTCGAGTTGGCGCACATACTCCGCCACCTCGGGATCCTCGCTCGCGAGTTCATCAGCACCGTGCTGCCAGGCCCTGGAGTCATCCGGCAGGTCACCGAGAGGAACGCTGACCTCGAGCAGATCTTCCAGCGTGGAGAGCAGAGCCAAGGTCGCCTTGGGGCATGGCGGGTCGGCGACGTAGTAGGGCACAGCAGCCCACAACGACACCGCAGTCATGCCAGCACGTTGGGCGGCGTCCTGCAGCACTCCGACGATGCCCGTCGGACCCTCGTACGTGGAGGGGTCGAAACCGAGCCGACGCGCCAGTTCAGAATCGCTGGCAAATCCGGTGACCGGCACCGGCCTGGTGTGCGGGGTCGCCGCCAGCAGGGCCCCCAGCGTCACGATCTTCTGAACGCGGAGTTGCTGCGCCAACCCGACGATCTCGGAGCAGAACGCTCGCCACCGCATGCTGGGCTCGATTCCATGCACGAGCACGACATCACGGGTGCTGAGCGGCAGCCGGGCCACGCTGATCCGGGTGCTGGGCCACGTGACCGAGCGCACGCCTGAGGCTTCGATCCTGATCTGCGGGCGATTGACCTGGAAGTCGTAGTACTCCTCAGGATCGAGCTCTGCCAACGGCTGGGCCGACCACTGCTCAGCCAGGTGTGCCACCGTGGAGGTGGCGCAATCCGCCGCGTCGTTCCAGCCTTCAAAGGCGGCGACGACCACAGGATCTACCAGCTCGGGGATCGGTCCGAGGATCTCCATCGACGCACCTCTTCTCGGGCTCGATCACGCTATCGCGTCACGACTCGACGCACCCTCGGCTGACCGATCTACGCGCCGGTAGATTGGGGCCATCATGACCACACCCGCCGCATCAGCCGCCAGCAGCGTCCCAGCACCGTCCTCAGCCGACGAGTCGCGATCGATTGGCAACGGGCTCATCGAAGCGATGCGCACCCGGGTGGTCGTCGGTGACGGAGCGATGGGCACCAGCCTTCAGGACTTCGACCTCGAGTTAAGCGACTTCGAGGATCATGAGGGATGCAATGAGATCCTGAACATCACTCGACCCGACGTCGTCGATTCGATCCACGAGCGCTTCTTCGACGCTGGCTGCGATCTCGTCGAGTCCAACACGTTCGGCGCCAACCTCGCGAACCTGAACGAGTACGGCATCAGTGAGCGCATTGAGGAACTCGCGTTGGCCGGCGCAAGAATCGCCCGCGTGGTGGCTGATCGCTGGTCGACCCCCGATCACCCGCGCTGGGTGCTCGGGTCGATGGGCCCAGGCACCAAGCTTCCCTCGCTCGGTCACGCACCGTTCGCCGTTCTTCGCGATGCCTACCAACGCCAGGCTGGCGCGATGATCGAAGGCGGAGTCGACGGCATTCTCATCGAGACCGCTCAGGACCTCCTGCAGGCCAAAGCCGCAGTAATCGGTAGCAAGCGCGCCATCGCCCAGGCCGGGACCAACACGGCCGTGATCGTCCAGGTGACCATCGAGGCCGCGGGAACGATGCTGCTGGGCACCGAGATCGGTGCGGCTCTGAACGCCTTGCAGCCGTTGGGCATCGACGCAATCGGCCTGAACTGCGCCACTGGCCCGACCGAGATGAGCGAGCACCTGCGCCACCTCTCGCGCCATTCGACCCTGCCCATCACGTGCATGCCCAATGCCGGCCTGCCGGTGTTGAGCGGCGGTGGCGCCGCGTACCCACTAACACCGACCGAACTGGCCGACGCTATGGAGCAGTTCGTCCGCGAGTTCGGTCTGGGCCTGGTCGGCGGCTGTTGCGGCACCACCCCCGAGCACCTTCGGCAGGTTGCCCAGCGAGTGGCCGGCATGGTGCCGACGCGGCCGGCCCCCAGCGTCGAGCCCGGGGTGTCCTCGCTGTACCACTTCGTTCCTTTCAAGCAGGACGCCGATCTGCTGTCTATCGGCGAACGCACCAACGCCAATGGATCCAGGGCTTTCCGCGATGCCATGATCGAAGGCCGTGGCGACGATGCCGTCGAGATCGCGCGCGAGCAGATCCGTACCGGCGCCCACCTCCTCGACCTGTGCATCGACTACGTCGGGCGCAACGGGGTCGATGACATCCGCACCTTCGCCGGGCGTCTGGCGACCGCATCAACGCTTCCGCTGGTCATCGACTCCACCGAGCCGGAGGTCGTGGAAGCCGGTCTAGAGATGCTCGGTGGGCGTAGCGTCGTCAACTCGGTCAACTACGAGGATGGCGACGGGCCCACCTCGCGCATCAATCGCATGATGCCGATCGTGATGGAGCACGGAGCAGCGGTTGTAGCCCTGACCATCGACGAGGAAGGCCAGGCTCGTACCGCGGAGTGGAAGGTGCGCGTGGCCGAGCGTCTGATCACCGACCTGACCCAGCGATGGGGGATGGCCGAAGACGACATCCTGGTCGACACCCTCACCTTCCCCATCGCCACCGGACAGGAAGAGACGCGTCGCGACGGCATCGAGACTCTCGAGGCCATCCGCCAGCTCAAGACGCGTCATCCACGGGTCCAGACCACATTGGGTCTGAGCAACATCTCGTTCGGCCTGTCACCGGCCACCCGCGTGGTTCTGAACTCTGTCTTTCTTGCCGAATGCACCGCCGCGGGCCTCGACTCGGCAATCGTGCACGCCTCAAAGATCGTGCCGGTCCATCGGATCCCCGAGGAACAACTCAACGCCACTCTCGACCTCATCTACGACCGCCGCCGGTACCGCGAAGACGGCTCGATGGAGTATGACCCGCTCAAGCGCATCCTGGAACTCTTCGAGGGTGTCGATGCGGCTTCGTCAAGCGATGACCGAGCGGCCAAGTTGGCCGCCCTTCCGCTTGACGAGCGGCTCAAGGCCCGCATCATCGACGGTGAGCCGAACGGCCTCGAGAGCGATCTTGAGGAGGCGCTGACGCAATCCTCTGCGCTGTCGATTGTGAACGACGTGCTGCTGGAAGGCATGCGCACTGTCGGTGAGCTGTTCGGAAGCGGCCAGATGCAGTTGCCGTTCGTCCTTCAGTCCGCCGAGGTCATGAAGGCTGCGGTGGCCTACCTCGAACCCCACATGGAACGCACCGACGACGCCGGCAAGGGCACGATCGTGCTGGCCACGGTCAAGGGCGATGTCCACGACATCGGGAAGAACCTCGTCGACATCATTCTGACGAACAACGGTTACTCCGTGGTGAACCTCGGAATCAAGCAACCTGTCAATGCGATCCTCGAGGCGGCCGCGCAGAACGAAGCCGACGCCATCGGAATGTCTGGCCTGCTGGTCAAGTCGACAGTCGTCATGCGTGAGAACCTCGAAGAGATGAACCTGCGCAAGGTGGCAGAGCGTTGGCCGGTACTCCTTGGCGGGGCAGCCCTCACGCGGGCGTTCGTCGAACAGGATCTGGCCGACATGTTTGATGGTGAAGTTCGCTACGCGCGCGATGCCTTTGAGGGTCTGGCGTTGATGGATTCGGTGATGGCGGTCAAGCGCGGTGAGCCGGGTGCCGTGCTGCCGGCGCCACGCGATCGACGTGTCAGGGCCAAGCCCGCCGCCGCGCCCACTGAGTCAACGGACGCGGGTTCATTGGAGGCCGTCACACGCTCCGATGTCATCGGCACCAATCCCGTGCCGACGCCTCCCTTCTGGGGGAATCGCATCGTCAAGGGCATCGCCCTGGCCGACTATGCGAGTTACCTCGACGAACGGGCCACCTTCCTCGGCCAGTGGGGATTGCGCGCCAGCCGTGGGGGAGACGGCCCCACCTATGAGGAGCTCGTTGAGACCGAGGGTCGTCCGAGACTGCGCCATTGGCTCGACCGCATCCACACCGATTCGTTGCTTCATGCGGCCGTGGCCTACGGATACTTCCCGTGCGTCAGCGAAGGCGATGATCTGGTCATCCTCGATGCCGACGGCAAAGACCGTTGCCGGTTCACCTTCCCGAGGCAGAGCCGGGATCGCCATCTCTGCCTGTCCGATTTCTTCCGCTCGCGCGAGTCGGGCGAGGTCGATGTCGTGGCGTTCCAAATTGTCACCATGGGACAGAGCGTGGCCGACGCCACTGCCGAACTCTTTGCCAAGGACGCCTACCGCGACTACCTCGAGCTGCACGGTCTCTCAGTGCAGCTGACCGAAGCGCTGGCCGAGATGTGGCATGCGCGCATCCGGGGCGAGATGGGCTTCTCGGCGGAGGACGGAGACCTGCAGGCCATGCTGAGCCAGGGGTATCGCGGTTCGCGTTACTCCTTCGGCTATCCGGCCTGCCCCAATATTGAGGACCAGGACAAGTTGATGGATCTTCTAGGCGCCGAACGGATCGGTGTGAGCCTGTCAGAGGAGTCCCAACTGCACCCGGAGCAGTCCACGTCGGCGCTGATCGTGCACCACCCTGAGGCCAAATACTTCAACGCCCGCTGACTACTCGGTGCTGATGGCGGACAGAACATCCATGCGGGCTGCCCTGTAAGCGGGCCACAGTGCCGCCAGAACGCCCACAAATGCCGAGACGATCAGGAACACCACGAGCAGGAACCACGGAATCGACAGCACCTCGATGCCCTGCTCACGCAGCACCTGTTGAAGACTGACACCGAACGTCAGTCCGAGCAGGATGCCGAGCAGTGCTCCGAAAACAGCGATGACCACCGATTCCCACATGATCGATGTTCCTAGTTGCACCCTCGACATCCCCACCGCACGCAGCAGGCCGACCTCTCTGGTGCGTTCCACAACCGAGAGCGCCAGCGTGTTGACGATGCCCAGGATCGAAATGATCACCGCCAACCCCAGCAACGCGTAGATGATCAGGAGTAGTTGGTTGATCTGCTTCTCGATGTCGTCCTTGTACTCGCCCTGATCCTGAACCGACACGTTGGGGAAGTCGGCCGCGGCAGCATCTACGCCGGGCCGCACGGAGTCCACTGTGGTTCCCGCATCCACCGTTGCGTAAACAAAGGTGTCGAGCTGCGTCAGGCCCGAGGATTCAAAGACTTCCAGGGAGGTGACGTACCCCGTCAAGAACCCGGCTCCCTTGTAGATCCCGGTGATGGGCAGCGCGAGCTGCTTCCCGTTGCTGAACGCCACGGTGAGACGGTCGCCCACCTTGACGCCTTCGTTGGTCGCGGTGCTCTCATCCACGAGCAGCCCGGTGGCCGCATCCTCCAAGGTGCCCTCGGTGAACGTGAGATCAATCACTGACGAAACAGTTGAGGGCTCGATCGCGGCCAGTTGCTTCTGCTTGCCATCGATCAGCACCACACTGCTGCGAATGGCTGAGACCACGGCAATTCCCTCGACCGCCGCCACGTCAGTGGCTACCTGCGCACTGATTCCGCGGAACGAGGTGTCGGTCAAGATGAAGTCGGCACCGATCACCTTGTCGATGGTGGCTCTGGTCGACTGTGTTGTTGAGGAACCAAGGATGGCAATGGTGCCCACCAGGGCCAGCCCGATCATCAGGGCGGAGGCGGTGGACGCGGTTCGCCGACGATTGCGGCGCGCGTTGTCGACCGCCAGCCGACCCGAGATGCCAAAGGCACGCAGCGGCAACCCCAGGACGTTGATCGCCGGTCCGGCGATCAACGGCGCCAGTGTGATGACCGCGAAAAACAGCAGCGCCGCACCCAGGCCCACCAGCGACGCCCCTTGCGATCCACTGTTCCCAAGACCTGTGACAAGAGCAGACACTGCGAGGGCAAGCAGCACCAGGCCAATGACGACCCGGAGCCGAAGCGAACGCTGAGGAATGACGACATCGTCACGCATCGCCGCCACCGGAGGCACCTTGCTGGCACGACGAGCCGGCAGGTAGGCCGCGGCAAGGGTCACCAGAACTCCCACGACAACAGCGATAATCACCGTTCGCGGAGCGACGACCAGACCACCGGTCTGAAGGTCGCCGCCTAAGGTCGAGATGAGCTTCTCCAGACCGATGGCCAGCACCAGGCCGAGCAGCAGTCCAAGGAACGAGCCCACAAGGCCGACGACGAGCGCCTCTCCCATGACGGCCCAGGTGACCTGACGACGACTAGCGCCCAGGGCTCGCAGCAACGCAAGTTCACGTGCGCGCTGGGCTACCAGCATCGAGAACGTGTTCAGGATGATGAAGGAGCCCACGAGCAACGCGATGCCAGCAAATATGAGCAGGAAGATGTTGATGAAACTGAGCGCCTGGCCGATGCTCGCCGCTGACTCGTCCGCGGATTCCTGGCCGGTCTTGATGTCGATTCCAGCCAGTTCGGCCTCGGTCAACGTGCTCTGAATCGACTCTTTCGCCTGGTCCTGGGTGAAGCCTTCGGCAGCCACGGCGGAGACGTTGCTAAAGCGGCCGGGCGCCAGCAGAAGGTCTTGCGCGGTCTTCTCATCAAAGGCGGTCAGGCTTGCGCCCGCCAGATTGCCCGACGAGCCGAAGCGGAAGATGCCGGTCACAACGGCCGTCACCGGTTCCGTCGTCGTCGACAGTTTTATGGTGTCTCCCACCGCGAAGCCGCCCTTCTCAGCTGTCTGGGAGTCCAGCGCCACTTGGCCAGCCTGAGTGGGTCCTGCGCCTTGGCCCGGAACCAGCCGGAAGGGGCTGATCACTTCATCGTCGGACCACGAGACTCCGAATGCCGGCGCGCCGGGTGTGCCAAGCAACTTGCCGTCCTTGCCGATGACGAACACTCCATCAACGAGCACCGAACCGGCGGCCTGCGCAACACCGGGCGCCTTTGCCACCTGGGCCACCAACGAGGCCGGCAACGAGGCCCCTTGGGTATCGGTGGCCTGGTTGTTTTCAAACGATGTTCGGGGCTCGATCTCGACGTCGGCCGCGGTTTCGCCGAACAGGTTCTCAAAGGTCTTGGAGAGCGTGTCGGTGAAGATGAAGGTGCCGGCCACGAAGGCCACACCCAGAACCACGGCGAGTCCAGACAGAACGAGCCTGAGCTTGTGGGCGCCGATGTTGCGGCGAATGAACCTCAGCATCGATCAGGCCTGTCCACGACCGGGAGCGTCGAAACGCTTCATGTGTTCGAGCACTCGTTCGGCCGTTGGCTCGGACATGTCGTCGACGACGTGGCCATCGCCCAGGAAGATCGCCCGGTCGGCATAGGCGGCGGCGCCCGCGTCGTGCGTAACCATGACAATGGTCTGACCGAACTGGTCAACGGAGTGGCGCAAAAAGCCCAGCACCTCGGCTCCCGACCGTGAGTCGAGATTGCCCGTCGGCTCATCCGCAAACACGATGTCCGGACGGCTGGCCAGGGCCCGTGCGCATGCCACACGCTGCTGCTGTCCGCCTGACAGCTCGGAAGGACGGTGGCCCAAGCGGTCACCGAGGCCGACGGCATCGATCACCGAGTCGACCCATTCCTTGTCGACCGGACGTCCGGCCAGGTCGATCGGCAAGGTGATGTTCTCGAGCGCCGTCAATGTCGGGATCAGGTTGAAGGCCTGGAAGACGAAACCGAGCCGGTCGCGGCGGAGCTGGGTGAGGTCCTTGTCCCGCAGGCTGGCCAGATTAATCTCACCCACGTAGACCTGACCCGAGGTGATCGAGTCAAGACCTGCCATGCAGTGCATGAGCGTCGACTTGCCCGAACCGGACGGGCCCATGATGGCCGTGAAGCGTCCACGTTCGAGTTCGACGTCGACCGAGTCGAGGGCCACGACCTCGGTATCGCCCTGGCCGTAGACCTTGCTGAGTCCGACGGCGCGGGCAGCTGCCGTGATGGTCGGTGCGGTGGTCATGATTCCTCCAGCGGTTCGGCGACGACTGTCATCGCCGGGTCGGACACCTCGTCGGTTGCAGCCCCGGGGGTACGGCGCGTCAGCGGGACCAGGGTGATCGGCGGTAACTCGGGTGCTTCGCCACCAAACTCCGGACAGATGGATTGATAGTCGCACCAGGCGCACAACGGCCCGCGGTTCGGAACAAACTCGCGGCGCTCAACCGCTTGGGTGATCGCTTCCCAGAGTGCCAGGACCTTGCGTTCGGTGGCCAGGAGCGCTTCCTCGTCAGGCACGTCGGTCAGGGATCGACCATCGCCGAGGTAGAGCAACTTGAGCTGGCGAGGAAGCACACCATCACGCCGCCAAAGGACGAGTGCGTAGAAGCGCATCTGGAACAACGACTTCTGCGCGAATCGTTCCGATGGCGAGCGGCCGGTCTTGTAATCGACCACCCTGACCCAGCCCTCGGGGGAAACATCGAGCCGGTCGATGTAGCCGCGCAACGTCAGACCGCTTGGCAGTTCAGCCTCGACGAGCATCTCGCGCTCGGCCGGTTCAAGTCGCTGCGGGTCTTCGAGTGCGAAGTAGGCCTCGACCAAGTCGCCGGCTCGCGCCAGCCATTGCTCAAGCCCTTCCTCCTCCACCACAACGGCCACCTCAGGCTCACGCTCCACGAGGGATTCCCACGCGGGTGCGATCAGCGCGGCGGCGGCGGCGGGGGTGCGCTGGCCAGCGGGCAGGTCGTACAGCTTCTCCAGCGCCGCGTGAACGAGGGTGCCCCGGACAGCGGCGGATGAGGGCTCCTGCGGAATCCGGTCGATGCTGCGGTAGCGAAAGAGAAGTGGACAGGTCAGAAAGTCCGAGGCCCGTGATGGCGAGAGCGACATCGGGAGCTCGACGACGTCAAGCATCGATTCCGGCACAAACGGAAACGTAGTCGATTCCTGTGACGTCGGAGGCAAGCGTGTGTCGGCGGGCTTGCCGTTCCCCCATCCGCAGCGACCTAGGGTGGAGTGGTGAGCAACGACCAAGGACTCGACCCACCTGAGAGCGCTGCCCCGCGCCCACCTCGGTCGACCGGTCGTGAGCCTGGCGAGAACCTGATTTTCCTTGGCCGTGTCGGGGGAGTGCCCGTTCTCCTCTCGCCTACCTGGTTCATCATCGCGGGGCTGCTCACCGTGACCTTCGCACCGGTGGTGACCGATCGGGTGCCCGGGATCGGCGGGTGGGCCTATCCGGTGGCCTTCTTATTCGCCGTGCTCCTCTATGCCTCGGTATTCGTCCACGAACTCGGTCATGTCGTGGTCGCTCGCTCCTTCGGACTCCCGGTCCGAAGGATCACCCTGAACCTGCTTGGTGGCCTGTCCGAGATCACCGAGGAGCCGCCAACGCCAGCCAAGGAGTTCGCGGTCTCGGCCATCGGACCGGTCGTCTCCCTTGTTCTTGGGGGCCTCGGTGTGGTGATTCTGCGCGTGGTGCCACTGGAAGGGATTCCCGCTGTCCTGGTGCTGCAACTCACAGTGGCGAACCTGTTCGTCGGCGTCTTCAACCTCCTTCCTGGACTACCACTTGATGGCGGACGGGTCGTCCGCGCCGGCGTGTGGGCCCTGACCGGTCGGCCCACGACGGGAACCAGGGCCGCAGCATGGGCCGGGCGCGCCGTAGCGATTCTGGTGATCGCCCTGCCCTTCATCCTCGGAGGGCTTCAAAGCGATTCGCCGTCGTTGTTCTCGGTGATCTGGGCCGCCCTCATCGCGGCCTTCATTTGGGCCGGCTCGAGTCAGGCACTGCGTTCGGCCGGGATCGACGACACGATCCCAACCCTGCAGGCACGCACCCTGAGTCGGCGGGCCGTACCGGTGACCGCGAGCACACCTCTGGCCCTAGGGCTTGCGCAGATGGCGGCAGCAGGCGCACGCGCGATGGTGGTGGTCGATGGAGATGGCCGGCCCATCGGTCTGGTCAACGAGGCGGCTGTCGCAGCCGTGCCCATGGAGCGACGGCCTTGGGTGAGCGTCTCGACCGTGTCGCGACGCATCGCTCCGGGTTCAACCATTCCAGTGAGCGCCGCCGGTCGCGAGCTGCTCGACCTGATGGCCGCGAATCCGGCCAGCGACTACCTCGTGGTCGACGCTGACGAACGGGTTTTCGGGCTGCTCGCATCCTCCGATGTCGAGGCGGCATTCGGCATCCGCCGCTAAGGATTGACTTTCGGCGGGCTAGCCTCGCGCTTCATGACCTCCACTTCCGCATCCGTCCATCGACCGATGGCTGAGGGCGAATCGATCCAGATCACCGACGATCGCGGACGACGTCACACGATCACCCTCCAGGAGGGCAAGCGTTTTCACACCCACCGCGGTTCGATCGGCCACGACGACCTGATCGGGCAGCCCGAGGGGATCGTCGTCACCAGCGACCGCAAAGTTCCTTACCTCGCGCTTCGACCGCTGTTGGCAGACGTCGTGCTCTCGATGCCGCGCGGAGCCGCTGTGATCTACCCCAAGGACTCGGCGGTCATCGTGGGCCTGGGCGACATCTTTCCCGGGGCCAGGGTGCTCGAAGCCGGCGCCGGCTCAGGGGCATTGAGCTGCTCATTGCTGCGAGCCATCGGCTCCGACGGACACCTGCATTCGTTCGAGCGACGTGAGGACTTCGCCGACATCGCGCGCAAGAACGTCGAACGTTTTCTCGGTGGTCCTCAGAGCACCTGGACGCTCACGATCGGCGATCTCGTCCAAGAACTCCCCACGAGTACCGCAGCAGCCGGCGTCGATCGTGCGGTGCTCGACATGCTGGCTCCCTGGGAGTGCATCGACGCCGTTGGCGAAGTGCTTGTGGCTGGCGGCGTTCTGGTCGTCTATGTGGCCACGACGACGCAGATGTCAACAGTGGTCGAAGCCCTGCGTGACCACGGTGGATACACCGAGCCGCAAAGCACCGAGACACTCCTGCGCTCATGGCATGTGGAGGGGCTGGCCGTGCGCCCCGACCATCGCATGATCGGTCACACCGGATTCCTCGTGCAGACCCGACGGCTAGCGCCGGGTGTAACTGCGCCGCCACGTCGGCGACGTCCGGCGAAGGGGGCTTCCCAAGCCATCATCGCTCCCGAGGCAGCGCAAGGAACGGTCGCGGCTGAGACAGAAACGGGCGAGACAGACGGTCTCTGAGGTGCCGAGCTCTCAGGCGTTCGGACCGGCGACTTCGACGCCGTCGTCCGCCGTCACCACGTGAATGCAATTGCCCGGGCATTCCCGCGCCGACGCGAGGACGTCGCGCAGCAGGTCCGGTGGCACGTCGGCCACAGCACCAGGGTCGGTGAGCAGCTCGTCGGAGGAGTCCTTCACGTAGGCCAGGCCGTCCAGGTCCATCTCGAACACCGGGCGGGCGTATTGGACGCACAGTCCATCGCCGGTGCAGAGATCCTGATCGATCCACACCTTGAGGGGTCGTCCGACCAACGAGGCATCAACCTCGTCCGAGCCGGTCGCAGCGGGTGCGGTGCTGATGTGGTCCTCCGAGAGATGCGGTCGTTCATGCAGAGGATCCGAGCCTAACAACGGCGGCACCGGCCGTCCTGTCGACGCCGATCAACACGGAACACGCCCGTGATCAGCCGTTCGCCGGAGGCGCCCGATACGGCTCGCGCAGGTACTGTCAATTCAGCTCTTCCCTGAGGAGGTGGTGGACGGTGTCGTCTACATCGGATTCGCAGCAGGGGCCCGGCCCCTCGCCGTCGGATGACGCACGTCGACCGACAGGTGCAGCGGGCACGCAGCCCACCGCCCCAGGATCGGATTCTCAACGACTCTCGGGCCTAGCGGCCGATGTGGCAGCGCTGAGCTCGCAGAACCGTCGATTGGCCGCCACCCTGCAGCAGGCCCGCGACCAGATCATCACGCTCAAGGCGGAAATTGATCGACTGGCGCAACCGCCGGCTGGCTTTGGCGTTTTCATCGCACGCAACGACGACGGCACGGTCGACGTCTCGGCCAATGGGCGCAAGATGCGGATCGCCGTGAGTCCCGACGTCGATGCCGACGCGCTTGAACCGGGCCAGGAGGTCGTCCTCAACGAGGCCATGAACCTCGTGCGGGCGCTGTCCTTTGAAAAGGTCGGCGAGATCGTCATGTTTAAAGAGAAGCTGGAGGACGGCAAACGCGCTTTGGTGCTGGGCCGCACCGATGAGGAGCGGGTGGTGCGCCTAGCCGAACCGCTGCTCGATGGCCCATTGCGTGTTGGTGACTCGCTGCTCCTCGACACCCGATCGGGGTATGTGCTCGAGCGTGTCCCCAAGGCCGAGGTCGAAGACCTGGTGCTCGAAGAGGTGCCTGATATCGACTACGCCTCGATCGGCGGGCTGCGCGGGCAGATCGAGATGATCCGCGACGCCGTTGAGCTGCCGTACCTGCACCCCGATCTGTTTGCGGAGCACAAGTTGCGTCCGCCCAAGGGGATCCTGCTCTACGGGCCTCCCGGCTGCGGCAAGACGCTGATCGCGAAGGCCGTGGCTAACTCGTTGGCCAAGAAGGTCGCCGAGGTGACCGGCCGGCCGGAAGGTAAGAGCTACTTCCTCAACATCAAGGGTCCCGAGCTGCTGAACAAGTACGTGGGGGAGACGGAGCGCCACATTCGACTGGTGTTCCAACGCGCGCGCGAGAAGGCCAATGAGGGTATGCCGGTCATCATCTTCTTCGATGAAATGGACTCGCTCTTCCGCACCCGGGGATCGGGGGTCTCATCCGATGTCGAGAACACGATCGTTCCTCAGCTTCTGAGCGAGATCGACGGTGTCGAGGGACTCGAAAACGTGATCGTCATCGGTGCCTCGAACCGAGAAGACATGATCGATCCGGCCATCCTGCGACCGGGGCGACTCGACGTGAAGATCAAGATCGAACGACCCGATGCCGAGGGTGCACGCGACATCTTCAGCAAGTACATCACCCCCGATCTACCACTTCACGCCGACGATCTGGCCGAGCACGGCGGCGATGCGCGGTCCACGGTTCAGGCGATGATCCAACGCACCGTGGAGGCGATGTACGACGAGAGCGAAGCCAACCGCTTCCTCGAGGTCACGTACGCCAACGGTGACAAAGAGGTTCTCTACTTCAAGGACTTCAACTCTGGCGCCATGATCCAAAACATCGTCGATCGCGCCAAGAAGATGGCAATTAAGGACTTCCTCGATCAGCAGAGCCGCGGCATCCGGATCAGCCACCTGCTCGCCGCCTGCCTGGATGAGTTCAAGGAGAACGAAGACCTTCCCAACACCACGAACCCCGACGACTGGGCTCGGATCTCGGGCAAGAAGGGCGAGCGCATCATCTTCATTCGCACCCTGACGCAGGGCAAGCAGGGCGCGGAGGCCGGCCGTTCTATTGACACGGTCGCCAACACCGGTCAGTACCTCTGATCGGGTGAGGCAGCCATGAGCGTGCGCCGGATCATGGGCACCGAGGTCGAGTACGGCATCTCGGTGCCCGGGCATCCGCATGCGAACTCGATGACACTCTCGGCTCAGATCGTCAACGCCTACGCCATGGAGCTCGACGATCAGGCGCAGGCGCGATGGGACTACGAAGAGGAGCACCCCCTTCGTGACGCCCGCGGATACGACATGGAACGAGGGCAGGTCGACCCCGAGGCCCTCACCGACGAGGACCCCGGACTGGCCAACCTCATCCTGACCAACGGTGCTCGTCTCTACGTCGACCACGCGCATCCGGAGTTCTCCACGCCCGAGGTGACCGATCCCCTTGACGCTGTCGTGTGGGACAAGGCAGGTGAGTTGGTGATGCTGCGCGCGTTGCGTCGAGCAGCCGCCGTGCCTGGCGCCATGCCGATCAACCTCTACAAGAACAACACCGACAACAAGGGTGCGTCCTACGGAACGCATGAGAACTATCTGGTGCGACGCGATGTGCCCTTCGCCTCGATCGTGCGCCATCTCACACCGTTCTTCGTCACGCGCCAGGTCATTTGCGGAGCGGGGCGCGTGGGCATCGGTCAGGACGGTCGTGAGCACGGCTTCCAACTGAGTCAGAGAGCAGACTTCTTCGAGGCCGAGGTGGGTTTAGAGACGACACTGAAGCGTCCGATCATTAACACCCGTGATGAACCCCATGCCGATCCGGCCAAGTACCGGCGTTTCCATGTGATCGTGGGAGATGCGAACCTCTCCGAAATCTCGACATTCGTGAAGCTGGCCTCAACGTCTGTTGTTTTGGCGCTGGTCGAGGCCGATGCCTTTGACGAGGGTCTGGAGTTGGTCGACCCGGTCCGCGAGATCCGAGACGTCTCGCATGACACCGGCTTGACCCATCTGCTGCGACTGCGCGATGGGCGACGCATGAACGCACTGCAGATCCAGTACGTGTACCTGGAGGCAGTGCGCAAGTTTCTTGACGATCGGTGGGGGTCGGATACCGATGCCTCAACCCGTCTGCTGCTGGAACGCTGGGAAACGCTTCTTGACGTGCTGACGGTCGACCCATTCCAACTGGCCGACCAGCTTGATTGGGTCGCCAAGCTCAAACTGCTCGATGGGTACCGACGGCGGGATGGAGTGGGGTGGGATCACCCGACCCTTGCCCTGGTCGATCTCCAGTACAGCGATATCCGGCCGGAGAAGGGCCTCTACCACCACCTCGTGCGGTCAGGTCGAATGCAGCGCTTGGTCTCCGATGACGCCGTCGAGCACGCGGTGAACCATGCACCCGAAGACACCCGCGCGTGGTTCCGAGGCGAATGCCTGCGCCGCTACGGTCGCGCGGTGGTCGCCGCGTCGTGGGATTCGTTGGTCTTCGATGTTCCTGGCGAGGACTCATTGCAACGGATCCCGACGCCCGAGCCGACGCGAGGCACCCGCGCCCATGTTGAGGCACTTCTGGATGCCTCACCCGATGTGACCTCGCTGCTGGCAGCGCTAAGGGCGTAGTCGACAGGGGAGGGCAGCACGGCTACCGGCGAGCCGGCTGAGGGTCCTTCTCCAAGCGCAACGCCATCACCGGACAAGCCTCCACAGCCGAACGGGCCAGAGCCTGCGACCGTTTGTCGTCGGGTATGGGCACGAGGATCGGGTACCCCCAGTCATCCAGATCGATGAGTTCTGGCGCCGCCAGCGCGCACAAACCATGACCGTCGCACGCCACCCAGTCCACGACGAACCTGCTCACAGCGGCACCACCGTTTGAGCGGCTCCACCGACAGAACGTTGAGCGATCCGCGGCCATACAGGCATGGCGGCGAGGCCATCGCAGGCCTGACCATTGACGTGCTGCCACAGGTGCTCGGCAAACACTTCACCAGTCGACCGCACTAGGCCCACCACGCCGTCGGGATGAGCGCAGGCGCCGCGCCCGCTGAGCATTGGCAACCATCGGACCAAACGGTCGCGGTCATCGGGCAGCGCGCAAGAAACGGCCAGCCGCTGGAAGGCTTCGGCCGTTGCGGGCAGCCCGAAAGTGCACGGCCCGCACTGACCCGCCGACTGACCCGCTAGCCAGGTGACGATGAACGAGGTCACGGCCACAGGGCAGGCGCCGACGGGTGCCACAGCGAACAGGCCGACACCCAATCGAACATCGGGATTGGTGAGAACCAGATCATCTAGAGCTGCGCGATGCAGGTGGTCTGCGCTGATCCACGCACCGGCGTAACCGCCGGCCAGCACGGGGCGACCCTGCGGATCCAGACCCGCGGCCTGCAGCACTTCAGTCACCATCGTGCCGCGCCTGCTCTCGACCACGGTGCGGTGTCCGCGTTCGTCCATCACGGTGGTGAGCAACTGGCCGGCCGTCTCAGGTCCGTGCTGGACAGCCACGGCCATGAGCGCGAACGTTTCGGCATTGGAGAGCAGCGTCGGACGTCCGTTGACGCCCTTGGAGCTCACTTGTTCGCGCAACGTGTAGGGCAGGGCGGGACCACCGGAAAGTCCCCGCATCACACTCGTGGCCTGCCCGGCCACGAACCGGTCTGGTGCCTGAGCGATGCGAAAAGTGAGGTCGCTATCGGCGATGCTTCGTTCCTGCACCGCGCGCCGCACACTCGGCAAGGCGGGGGAGCCGTGATGCAGCCACACGATGATCTCCTGCGCCCCCAGTGCTCGCGCACTGGTCACGGCGCCATCGAGCACGAGGTGCGGCGCCGAGGTGAGCAGGACGAGGTCCTTACCCGAGGCTGGCTCACCCTCAGCCGCGTTGATCACGACGATCGGCTTCCGCCGTTCCCTCGCCACGGCTTCGAGTTTGAGGGCGAAGGGAAAGTTCGCTCCACCTCGTCCTCGGATGCCATGGTCCCGAGCGATGGCCACCACGTCATCGAGTTGGCGTCGTGCCCGTGGTCCGGCCAGAAGCGGAGCACCATGGATCGCGCGATGGGGGCCCAGATCGGGTGACCGAAGTGCCGGTTGGCCGGGTTGTACGAGAACCCCGGCCAGGAGAACGGGGCCGTGGGTCGCCGCCACCGAAGGTAAGGGAGCGGCGGCGAAAGGACTTGCCGGCGGAGCCGCCGGAGTTGCTGCAGACGAGGTCTGCTCAGGAGGTAACGAGAAGAACGGCTGATCGGTGGCGGTCACGACACCGTCACCTCGCCCTTGGTGGCCGCATGACCGGCCACTGTGGGGGTTTCAACGTCGTTGTGACCGCGGACCACCATGACGATGCGGGCCACCGTGGCCAGGAGGCCGACAAGCGTGCAGCCCAGGATGATGCCGAGGCCCCACGAAGTGCGAGCGTCGGTGCCGGTTCCCCACGCGTGGAGCAGGCACATGACCCAACCCGCATACGCCAGCACGTGAAAGACGCGCCAGGTCCTTTCCCCCAGACGGCCTCGGATGAATGTTGTCAGCAGAACGATGAGAATCAGATCGAGTGTGAGGGTGCCCAGCCCCAACCACAACGGCCGGTAGCCGCCCAGGAACGGAACGACGACGTCGATCGGTGTGATGTCGACGTAGGAATCCATCACGGCCGTGACCACGTGCACGACCAGCAGTGCCAGCGCCGCGCTGGTCACGCGCACATGCAGCTCTTGGGTGAACAGCCGCGACCAGGTGGTCGGTACTCGACGTCGGGTGGCCAGGATTCCCAGCACCAGGCTGAAGGTGAACAGCACCAGAAGCACGAACCCGCTCGCGCGGTCGAGGTACCAGAGGGTGTTCATACCGATTCTCCATCCAGGGGCCATCCGGCAACCGTGGTGACATCTCCCTGATCCGAGATCAGGCGGGCGGGAAGGCTGAGCGAGTCAAGCCACCGCACGGCAGCGGTTCCCTTGACAAGGGCTGCGGTCGCAGCGTGGTTGGCCGCCGTGCAGGAGGCCGCGGCAACGGTGACGGTCCGCCACGGACCTAGGGTCGGGGCGGCCGTCGCGGGATCGATCACATGATGCGCGCTGATCCCTCCGGCGAGCCACCGGCGACGCGTGGTGGTCGACGTGGCGACGCCGCCTGGTCCGACCAGCACCTTCGCCACGGCAGAGGTGTCGTTCTCGGAAACGTCGATCAGGAAGCGGCGCCCCGGCGCGCACCGCACCGCGAGATCCCCACCGATGCCGACGACGCAGGCTGAACCCAGCTCGTCACGAATCAGGTCGGCGGCTCGGTCGGCCGCCCATGCCTTGGCCGTAGCGCCCAGATCGATCAGGACCCCCACCGGAACACTGATCGTGCGCGCCTGCTCATCGAGGTCGACATCGCGCCATGACGCCCGGCGGGCCACCGAGACCGAGGGCGGAGCGACGTACTCGGTCGAGGATGGAACGTGGTCGAGGTATCCCCAGTTCTGCATCACCGATCCGAGGGTGGGATCGATGGCCCCTTCAGTCGCGAGCGAGCCCTTGAGTGCCGCCGCGACGAGGTCGATCAGCAGCGGCGACACCACATGCGTGCGTCCATCGCGTAGTGCCATGACCTCGGAGTCGGGGCGAAACCTGCTGACCGCTTTCTCGACGTGGCCCATGACGGCTCGGACGCGCTGAACTGCGGCGTCGAGGCCAGCGGGGTCTTCCACCCACACCGATACCTCACAGGTCCAGTCCTCCCAGCACTCGAAGGCCCCGGCGGGATCCGGGGCCTCAAGCAAGGGCTGATGGTGGGCGAATCCTTGGGTCATGAGATCAGGAACCCTTGGTAGAACCCTTGGGAGTGGGGGCCGGAGCAGGAGCCGGAGCAGGCGCCGGTGCGGGAGCGGGAGCGGCCTTGGGCTTGGGAGCGGCCTTCGGCGCGGGCTTGGGCGCTGCCTTCGGCGAGGTGCCGGACGCCTTGGACGATGTCGACCTTGCCGATCGCGATGGGGCTGAGGATGACTTTTGCTTCGAAGGCGCGGCCTTCACCGTGGTGCTGCTCGAGGATCCGGCAGCTTTGACCGAAGGCGAGGGGGCCGCCGGCTGCACGACCGGCGCGACCGGCGCGACCGGCGCGACCGGCAGGGTGTTGGGTGCGGCGAGCGCTGCAGACGGGTTCGCTGCTCCCGGAACCGCTGCAACTGCCTGGCTCGACTCAGCAGCCAGAGCGGCATCAGCCTGTGCGGACACCGCGAATCCAGCGGCTCCGATGGCGGTGGCCGCTGTGGCGCCCACCATGATCGACGTGCCGATTCGTGCCGCCAGTCGAGCAGACCTATCACGCTCAACGGCGCGACGGTTGCGGTCGTGATCGGGGGCGGGGATGTTCTGCGTGGCTGTCATGCTCTGATCATCGGTCCCGCAGACCTAAGTCCTGATCCCTGCGAAGGCTAAGTCGATCCTAAAGACGCTTTCCTCACCCTTCCGGACCCTCGGCGAGCCGCGGAACCGGCCGATGGCGAACCCGCACCTCAGGGCATGGCGCCGATCCACCGATTAGGGTCGGAGACCGGACACGGCTGCGTGCACCGGCCAGGCGGAGAGAGGACGAGCAATGAGCGAGCGCGAGGCTCAACGCCGGACCGGGCGCACCGCGCCGGAGGACCTCGACGAGGAGGCCCCGACCACGTCGGTCGAGGAGCGCCGGGAGCAGATCGACGAGGACGTCGACTCGATCCTGGATGAGATCGACGAAGTCCTGGAAACCAATGCTGCCGAGTTCATCGCCTCATTCGTCCAGAAAGGTGGCCAGTGAGCGGCACCGGTTCGCCAGGCTGGGGGGACGGGCGCTTGTCGCCGGCCTTTATGACGCCGGGCATCAGTTCATTCACCGACTTTCTGCGGCTTCACGATCCCGAGCTCCTGCCGTCCGGCCGCACCATGGGAGCCCTGGCCGGAACCACCGCGCTCGATGCTCCGCACGGAACCACGATCGTGGCTCTGAAGTACAACGGCGGAATCGTGATGGCTGGTGACCGACGCGCCACCATGGGCAATGTCATCGCACAGCGCGACATCGAGAAGGTCTTTCCCACCGATGAGTACTCGTGCGTCGGCATCGCAGGCTCGGCCGGCGTAGCCCTCGAGATCGTCCGCCTGTTCCAGGTGGAGCTCGAGCACTACGAGAAGATCGAAGGCGTTCTGCTGTCGCTTGACGGCAAAGCCAACCGCTTGGCGTCGATGCTGCGCTCCAACCTCGGCATGGCGATGCAGGGCCTAGCCGTTGTTCCGTTGTTCGGCGGATTCGATCTCGACAGCGGGATAGGCCGGATCTTCTCCTACGACGTCACCGGGGGCAGGTACGAGGAGCACGATCACCACACCATCGGATCGGGGTCGATGTTCGCTCGTGGAGCCATGAAGAAGATGTGGCAGCCCGACATGAACGCCGACCAGGCCGTGATGGTCGCGCTGGGCGCTCTGTACGACGCAGCCGATGACGATTCGGCAACCGGCGGTCCCGATCTCACGCGTGGCATCTTCCCTGTCGTGGCCACGGTGAACGTCGAGGGTTACCACCGCATCAAGGACAATGAGTTGGAGCCGCTGGTCCAGGCCTTGGTGGCGGCTCGCACCGGCGATCCTGGTGGCGCTCGCGGTGTCGAGGAGGGGAACAAAGCATGAGCATGCCGTTCTACGTCTCTCCCGAGCAGATCATCAAGGACAAGGCCGACTACGCCCGCAAGGGGATTGCGCGCGGTCGCAGCGTCGTCGTTATCCAGTACGCCGACGGCATCGCCTTTGTCGCTGAGAATCCCTCGCGTGCGTTGCACAAGATCAGCGAGATCTACGACCGCATCGCCTTCGCAGCAGTCGGGAAGTACAACGAGTTCGAAAGTCTCCGGGTGGCAGGTGTTCGGCTCGCTGATACCCGTGGCTACTCCTACGACCGACGCGACGTGACCGTACGTGGGCTGGCCAATGCCTACGCACAGACTCTCGGCTCGATCTTCACCGAGAATCCCAAGCCGTACGAGGTTGAGATCGTTGTTGCTGAGGTAGGCGCTGCTCCTGCCGATGATCAGATGTACCGATTGACCTTCGATGGCTCGGTTGCCGACGAGCATGGCTTCGTGGCGATGGGCGGCTCGGCCGAGAGCATCACCGAGGCCCTGGAGGCCGGATATCAGCCCGACCTCGATCTGGCCGGCGCTCTTCGAACCGCGGTGGAGGCGCTGTCGAGCGCTCGCCAGAATGGCGAGCCGAAGAATGGCAACGGCAAGAACCCAGAGGCCGAATCCGGCACCGCTTCGAGTTCGATGATCCCGGCCGACCAGCTCGAAGTAGCGATTTTGGATCGTGGCCGCAGCCGCCGGCTCTTCCGCCGCATCACTGGGCAACGGCTTAGCGACCTGCTCACGATCACCACCTAGCCTCGTCAGCTGCGCTGGGTGTGGCGCTGCGAGATCGCGGTATCCGTGTCTAGGGTGGATCCATGGAGCGTCGAATCTTCGGCATCGAGACCGAGTACGGCGTGACGTGCACCTTCGAAGGTCAGCGCCGGCTCTCTCCCGACGAAGTGGCCCGCTACCTCTTTCGGCGGGTGGTGTCGTGGGGTCGCAGCAGCAATGTCTTTCTGCGCAACGGCTCACGGCTCTACCTCGATGTCGGCAGCCACCCCGAGTACGCCACCCCCGAGTGCGACGACCCCGTCCAGCTGGTGACGCACGACAAAGCGGGGGAGCGAATCCTCGAAGGCCTGGTGGTCGACGCCGAACGCCGACTCACTGAAGAGGGGGTCTCGGGCGAGGTCTACCTGTTCAAGAACAACACCGACTCGGCCGGGAATTCCTACGGCTGTCACGAGAACTACCTCGTCGGTAGGCAGGGGGAGTTCTCCCGCTTCTCCGACGTGCTGATTCCGTTTCTGGTGAGTCGGCAACTGATCGTCGGCGCCGGGAAGGTGCTGTCGACGCCGCGCGGAGCCCGGTACTGCTTGAGCCAGCGGGCCGAACACATCTGGGAGGGCGTCTCGTCGGCGACCACCCGCTCGCGACCCATCATTAACACGCGGGACGAGCCGCACGCTGACGCTGAGCGGTACCGGCGCATGCATGTGATCGTGGGCGACTCGAACATGAGCGAGACCACCACCCTGCTCAAGATCGGCGCCACCGACCTGGTGCTTCGTATGATCGAGTCGGGGGTGGTGTTGCGCGATCTCGGCCTTGAGAATCCCATCCGCGCCATCCGCGAGATCAGCCACGACATCACCGGCCGGCGCACCGTCCGCCTGCTGAACGGACGCGAGCTGTCAGCGCTGGACATCCAGCGCGAGTACTTCGAGAAAGCTGCCGAGTTCGCCGAGCGTCGCGATCTGCTGGCAGGTGTTCACGGTCAGGTGCTCGATCTGTGGGAACGCACCTTGAACGCAATCGAGAAGGACGACCTGCCCTCGATCTCGCGCGAGATCGACTGGGTGGCCAAGCACCAGCTCATTGAGCGTTACAGCATCAAGAACGACCTTCCGCTCTCATCGCCTCGGATCGCCCAGCTTGACCTCGCGTACCACGACATCAGCCGTACCCGTGGCCTGTACTACCTCCTGAAGCGACGCGGCCTCATGGCGTCGGTGACCAGCGACCTTGAGGTGTTTGAGGCCAAGAGCGTGCCGCCGCAGACCACGCGGGCCAAACTTCGCGGAGAGTTCATCCAGCGGGCCCAGGAGAAACGGCGAGACTTCACCGTCGACTGGGTTCATCTCAAGCTGAACGACCAGGCCCAGCGGACCGTCCTGTGCAAGGACCCATTCCGCAGCGTTGACGAACGGGTTGAGCGACTCATCGCGGGCATGTGAGGCCCTGGGTGCGCCCTGACCTAGGCTGGGCACCCCGCACCAACGACCTAGGAGATTCACGTGCGTCGCACCCTCTTGAAGCGCCCCGTTGTGGCAGCCGCCGTCGTGCTGTTGGGTGCGACCATGACCCTCTCGGCCTGCGGGTCCGACGATGCGAGCGACGCTGGAGCCACCCCCGAGCCCAGC
>Ga0105048_10003449_pt1 | contig 25889 bp, 18 predicted proteins | sample MAT05_FD_78382 | JGI IMG/M metagenome (GOLD analysis project Ga0105048, IMG submission 78382) | Freshwater microbial communities from Lake Fryxell liftoff mats and glacier meltwater in Antarctica - MAT-05 | ecosystem: Environmental > Aquatic > Freshwater > Ice > Liftoff microbial mat | place... | reverse complement strand
TGGACAATGCAGACCGAATTGGGATCAAATTGTTCGGCACGTGGAATACGGGGCATAGCAATTCTCCTTTTGCAACAGCATACCAAACGCCCGCCCCAAGTCAATAGGTGCCTGGCACCTATTGACTTACAGGGGGAAAGATCCTCGCGTTCCACTGAGCGAACCGGAGCAAATGGTGGCGAAAGTGAAAGTCAACCAAAGCCCGGTTTGGTACCTAATGGCAACCGACGAAGGGCACGGATTTCGCAAAAAAAACAACGCAGATTATCAGTTTTACGCCACTGTATTGTTCGTCGAGCAGTATTTGCTCAAGCAACAATCGACAAAATGACAAATCCAGCGGTTGGCTCCTTGGAGTTCGTCACTTAACATAATGATAGTTCGCTTAACCCCGAGCTGTAGGCAACGATCATGGGCTCTATGGTCGAAGGCGTACTCGTTACCATTAACGTGCGCCTACGGCTAACCATTAAATGAAATTTTTCCGAAATTGGGCTCCGTTGCACAGTATTGGGGTTAAACGAGGATGATACTACGCGGATTTGACTTGTCATTTTGAAATCGAACTTTTCCCACTTGATGTTGAGACTTGAATCACAAATTTTGGACAACCCCAGCCAACTTGAAAGCCAATCGGAAACTCCAAACCTGGGTGAAATAACTACCGAGTGGGTTCCGGATCGTCTAACTCCGCGCATCGAAGAGCAACGGCTTTGGGAAATCGTGAAGGAGCTTGACTTGGCTCCTTTCCTTCAAATTGCCTCTAAATCGTCGAATTCAAAGCTGCAAGTGGCCAGCATTTCGTTTGGCCGTTCCCAAGCCGCTGAGTGGTTCGCTCGGTCAACGCCAGACTCGCAGGTCACTTGCTGGTACGTGGATCAATTCCAAGCATTCCGGGCGACTGAGCATATGGCGTTGCCGGATGAAAAACTCCAGCCAGCCAAGGAATTACCGACCAACCTCGAAATCGCATGTACGGCCGACCTTCCATTGAAAGAGTATCAACTGGCTTTTATTCCGTTGGTTTCCTCTGGCGAAGCAGAGTTGTCTCGCGATTTTTTGCAGCAAATGTTCCATCAACTGGCGATCGGGGGGCGATTGGTAGTTTCCGTTGACAACCCGGAAGATCGATGGGTGCATGACCAGATGAAGGGTTTTGAAAAGAGCGTCAAAGTTCGCAAGTTTGCCGATGCTGTGGTTTACATGATCGACAAGCGGACGCCACTCAAGAAGCTCAAGGATTTCTCGTGCGAACTAGCCTTCCGCGACTGCGAAGAACTAATTCAACTGATCACGCGTCCTGGGGTGTTTTCGCATCGACAGCTAGACAACGGCGCACGTCAACTGTTGGATGCGGTCGATGTGTACCCGGGAGCCAGACTCTTGGATATCGGTTGTGGAAGTGGGTCCGTTACCCTTGGCGTTGCCAAACGCGACCCGAGCGCCAAAGTGCATGCGGTGGACTCCAACTCGCGAGCTCTTTCCTGCTTGTCTCGTTCGTTAAAGTTGAATGGGATCGCCAACGTTACGACGGAACTCAATCACTCTGGCGTCTACGGCGAGGCTGATCAATTCGACATGGCCTTGGCAAACCCACCCTATTTCGGCGACTTCCGGATCGCGGAGAAGTTTATTGCCGCAGCTCATCGTTCTCTGCGGCCCGGCGGTCGGTTGGTCTTGGTAACCAAACAACCGAACTGGTACCGAGAGAATTTAGAGCGTTGGCTCATCGAATGCGATGTGTTTGAATCGCGTCGGTATCATATTGCTTCGGGCGTAAAACCTTAGGCCATTGGGCACTGGCTAATCATCCAAACTGATGGTTACCGTTTTGGACTCGGTGTATGCTTTGAGACCTTCTTCGCCAAGCTCTCGGCCTTGGCCGCTCATCTTGAAGCCGCCAAAGGGAGCCGCCGCATCGAACACATCGTAGCAATTCACCCACACCGTTCCTGCCCGAACACGCCGAGCAAAGTCGTGAGCCCGAGTCACATCCCGTGTCCAGACTGCTGCAGCCAATCCGTAGAAAGTATTGTTGGCTCGTTTTACCAAATCATCCCAGTCCTCAAAGGTCAAGACGGACATGACCGGACCAAAAATCTCGTCTTGGGCAATCGCCATCGAATCTGTAACTCCGTCGAACACGGTCGGTTGCACAAAGTAACCTTTGTCCCCAAATCGCTCACCACCCGAGACGCACTTGGCTCCATCGCTGTGCCCCCTGTCGATGTAGCCCATGATCTTGTCAAACTGAGCCTTGTCGATTTGAGGACCTTGTTCGGTTTCCATGGAAAATGGGTTGCCCAAGCGACGATTGTTAGTCAGCTTGGTCAGTTTGTCCATAAACTCGCCGTGCGCTCGCTTCTCAACATAAACTCGACTGCCTGCACAACAACACTGGCCTTGATTTAGAAACAAGCCGACATAAGCACCTTGTGCAGCTCGATCTAGGTTGGCGTCCGCGAGTACCACGTTTGGACTCTTGCCGCCTAGTTCGAACGTCAACCTCTTGAGTGATTCGGAAGCGTCCCGCATGATTATTTGGGCGGTTCGATGTTCGCCCGTAAACGCGATCTTGTCGACGCCTGGGTGTTTAACCACGGCCGCTCCGGCGGTCGGTCCATAGCCCGGGACTACATTGATAACGCCGTCTGGAATTCCAGCTTCCTTGGCGAGTTGTGCCATCCGCAAGCATGTAAGCGGCGTTTGCTCGGCAGGTTTCATTACAATCGTGCAGCCAGACGCCAAAGCCGGTCCCCACTTCCAGGCCGTCATAAGCATAGGGAAGTTCCAAGGGATGATTTGGCCTGCAACCCCAACTGGCTCACGTCGTGTGTACGTGAAGTAATTGCCACGAATCGGAATCGTCGAACCGTGGATTTTGTCAGCGTAGCCGGCATAATATCGCAGGCAATCGATGACCAGTGGCAAATCGGCATAGCGTGACTCGCGAATCGGCTTGCCATTGTCCAATGTTTCTAAGGCAGCCAAATCGTCGATTTCTTCCTCGATCAGGTCGGCCAAACGAAACATGATTTTGCCGCGATCTCGGGCATCCATTTTGCTCCAGGGTCCGTTGTCGAAGGCGTGACGAGCTGCTTTGACTGCCGCGTCAACGTCCGCTTTATCCCCCTCGGCCACGTCGCAGATCACTTCTTCGGTTGCGGGATTGATGGTTTCAAAGGTCTTGCCGGACATTGCCGGGCGCCACTGACCGTCGATAAAACATTCGGTATGTTTGACTTTGGGCTGAGCGATAGGTGCGACAACGGTAGCCATGAGAGGACTCCAATACAATGGACCAAGAATGGATTGGCTCGACAACACACGAACCTACTGTTGAGCTTATCCGTCCTTGGAATCACTTTCCAGTAGGTGTGGCGCTTTCTTTGATTGACCCTGCTAGCCCATCCGTTCGTGGCCTGCCCCGACGGATGCGTTTTGGCGTACTAGAATTGAGCGTCCCAACTCCCGTTGCCCTGGGCTTTGCCCGCCTATGGCGGGCAAAGCCCAGGGCAACGGGTCGATTCGCGAGTGCCGGCCGTTAGTACGCCAAAACAAGGTTGGTGGGGGAAAAGCCCCCGACCAACCTGAAAGGCCAGTATCGCGGACCTCAAAAGTGCGTTAACGAGATACACTTTAATGGCACTTTATGGGCCAGTGGATTTGCTCTTCAACCTTGGTTTGGCGGCTAACAATCGGCTCCAGCCCGTTGAGCTTATCTTGGTCTTCGAAAGATGTACGGCCTCCAATTGTGGGATCGATATCAATACATCGATTGCTGCGTCCGAAACGTCGCATTTACTCAGCCAAAGTGTCTTGAGCGTTTTGTGATCTTTCAATGCTGTTACTCCCGCATCCGAGATTTTGCAATTCGACAAATCCAATTCCGACAAGTTCTTGCTTTCAGCAATAGCTGGCATCGAAATGTCGGTGATCTTCGTGGACTCCAGATTCAATCGTTGAATGTTCCAAATCGGCACAACTGTCTTGCCTCCAATCATAAATAATTCGTCGTCGATTTGGCTATAGGACAAGTCCACCCAAGGCGTAGTTCGAAATTCCACCGGCCAATCCAATAGAGTTTTGGAAGCAACTCGACTTCGAGAGAGGACGGCCTCGCGTCGATTGGAAAAGAATGGTCGTGACGACATCTTTGAGGGGCCAAGAATCAAATATTGATCAAAGGTATCCCGGAGTTTCTGATCATCGTTCCATTCCCCAAGCAATGCTGGATTTTCATTGTTCGCATACACACTCTCAACATAGTTCAGAAACGCTTTTCGCTGTTCCATCGTCCCATCCAACCAAAGGTGAGCGAGCCCAGTCGCTTGACTGTACCACGCTCGGATGTCCGCCTCGCCCCGGAACTGTCTGCCATCTGCGGAGTGAAACTCGTCCCAAGGAACCCAGTATTTGTCGTGCAAACGGCGGTATCTACCCGCTTGAAGTCGCGGAGCATCCCATCCACCAATATCCGCAATCAAGCTGCCGCCGCAAGCGCGAGTCGACATGGACTCCATGTACAACGCGACCCCCTCAACCACCCAGAAACCCTTGCCTCGATTGGTATCCAAAAGGACCGGCTGGCTGCTGGCTTCATAAAAGAACTGATGCGTTAGTTCGTGCACCACCGTACTCGGTGTCTTGGTTCCATCCCAATAGAATAACGCGACTTTTTGGTTTGGATCGTAGTAGCCCGTTGACACTCCAATATCGGGCACTGATCGCAATGCTTTCAAATAAGCCTCTCGGTTACGAAACAAAACCACAGAAAACTTGTGATCCAATGACTCAGCATACCCCGGTGCAGCAACGTGTTCCTTTGCCCAAATGTTAAAGAAGACTTGCTTCCATACAGCAAAAGATTGCTCACAAAGGATTGCAACTTCGGTCGTGGCCTTGGCTTCGGATTGAGAAGCAATTTCAAAATGGGGGGTGGTCACCACCGAATAGGAGCCGACCGGCCAAAGGGTCTTGGGATGATTGGCGAAGGCTTTTCGAACATCGGCGGGGGATTTCAAGGCATCCGCGTGCGACCAGCTCATCGCTCCTGGGTACTCTTTGCCCGATGCAATCGGCAAGGCAGAATTAAGGCCAGCTAACTGCCACCGCAACCGATAGCCAGCCTCAAAATCCTGTTGTGCTTCGGCAGAGGTGACGGCTTGATCCAACGCCTCAATCAGCGCTTCGAACGATGACACAAACTCCGTCCAAACCTCCGGCGACTCAAATAACTTCCTAACCCGCTGCGCATTTGCTTTCGCGGCCTCTGCCTGTCGCGGCAACACGTAGCGACGTCGCTCCATTGGATTCAAATCGAGCAACAAGCGAAACGAAGACAGCGTGTCCGTAAAAAGAGGATCGGAAGCATTCAAAACTTGTGGAGAGACTTTGGCAAGACTTGCTTCTACCATCCGGGTTGCTGCTTGCATCGATTCACTTGCATAGTAGTCGTAGGGCTGCTGAGCTTGCGCGATGGAGCTGATCAAAAAAAGCCCTGCACTTAACGCAATGGTTGTGGAATTAATTCACGGCCTCTCGATCGCCAATTGCAGGAACGATTTCGGGTGCAGGGGCTGGTTTTGGAGTTTCGATTGACCAACAATTCACCTCCTTGTCGATCACCAAAACGACTTGCAAATTGCTGTCGTCTGGGAAAATTCCAGCAGTAACAATACGTTTCCCCAGAGACATTTGGTCGGCAACCAAGCCATCTCCTGTTTGCAAATGCAGGACGCGATTGGGAGCTGTCGAGAGCCAATAAAACGATCCATCGACGAGCGTAGTCGCGGAAAGGATTCGGCATTGTTCTGGGCGGACCGAAAGGGGATGGCGAAGAATTGGTTCAAAGAGCCGAGATTGCAAAATCGTGCCCGACTCTCCGCTGGGCAATTGCGCCAATCCAAGCATGACGCCACGGTTGCGACTGCATCCCCATACCCACGCACTTGCTTGTGGAGTAAAAGTCAAGTTTCTTATCTTGGATAGACTCGACTCGTCACTTGACGCGAACGAGTTGGATCGCAAATCCTCGAGCTCCTCGATTTGACCATCGGTCTTGACGACGTTCCAAGTAAGACACTCACCGCGGTCATTAAGGAACGGCACGATGGAAGCGATCGCAGCCGAATCCGCGCTAAAGCGCTTCTTAGATTGTGGGTCGAGAACTCTAAGTTTCAACGTGCTAGTTGCAATGGTGAGGGTTGGCTCACCGTCCTTGACTGTCCAAGCGAAAGCCACGGGCGATTCGTCTTCATCTAGGTCGTACTGGGTCGCATCGACAGGATCCTCATTGGCAGTAGCAGTTGGATCGATCAGCCAATACCTAGGCAAACCTTCGGGCACAATTGCAATCCAACGATGCGTCCATGGATCGGGCAAAACGTGGATTCGTTTGGCGTTGTCCGCTTGATCGATTGGAATGTTTGCGATCCACTTTTTCACCCCGGAGTTGTCCACGCTGGTGACTCGCCCTAATTCATCCAGGACGGTCGTAATACGTTGACGCTTAGCATTGGGAGCAAAGAGCCCAAAACCATCCTTGGTGCTTTCCTCGTTCGGATAGAAATGTTCAGCACTGGCCGCAATAATGGTTTCGTCGAAAGCAGTGTGCCAAGCTTCTTTGGATTTGTGATAGGTAAACGGAAACGACTCAATAGATGCAAGGCTCTCGGTTTGTGATTTATCCACCATTGAGCGGTGTAGTCTTGAATTGAATCTCGCTTCATCATGGATCGCGTTTTGCAATCTGCGCGATGCGATGTCGACACCGAGCTGGAGATTCTCGACGATATTGGGGATCAGGTCTAAATAGCCAAATTCGTCAAAGTGCTGAACGCGAACTTGCTTGTCAAGAACTACGACCGCAGGCTGACGCTGGATCGAAAATACTTTCTGAGTCAAGCCCTGTGTATCGATCGCCAAGGGTAGGCTACAGTTCCATTTTAGAAGTGAGGCCTCCATTACCGATGCTTCTGCTTGCGTAACGAGGATAATCTCGGCTTTGGAGGGTGTGCGTTTTTCTAGTTCACGTTGAATGTCGAACAAGTACTTTACAAACTTTTCACCGATCTCATCGTTGGTAACCCAGCACAATACGGTAATCCATTTGCTCCGCTGGGCGGAATCCAAGATCACTTTTCCATCGGCTCCAATCAGATCGAAGGCCTCGAGTTGTTTGCCGATAAGCGGAGGCGTGTTGCGAGGCGGCGCATCAATGAGTCGTCTAACGGGAATTTCATCAGGCTGATTAGGGATTTTCCAAACGGACCAGTCGACGTTTGGATTGGCCTTGGCTCCAACCAATTCAACGGACAATTCGGCTTTGGTAGGATCAAAATCCAAAGGTAGGCCAGGGAACAGGAATTCGATCCCTTGAGTCGGCATTACATATTTTCGGAGCAACTGTTTCTCTTGGTCGATCCAAAATACCCACTTCAATCCTTTTGAGATCACTTGAATTCGGTCGCACTTGGCAGAATCGAAGTCGTCTGGCGGAAGGAGTGTTAGTTTCGAATCTGGTTCCAGCAAATATGCCAGAGGTTTTTCATCGAATAGCAACTGCAATTGGATAGGCGAACCGATGACGGGATCATTCAACGAAGCCCCCAGATTGTCCACGATCAGCCAAGTCAAATCGATTGCGTCTGGCAGCGGTCGCACCAGTCGTTGAGAACCAAAAGGTTTGGAGTTCTCTTTGCCAACAATGGCTTCCCAAGTATTCGACTTGCTGGACCACATCGCCTGCAGGGTCCTGGATTGAATTGCAAGTTTGTTGGGCGCCTCGAAAGCTATACGCATTGGTTCGGTGATAACCTTTGGGGCCTTGGGGACTTCGGTTGGAATACGAATGCTCAAGACACCAAGATCTTCATAACTCTGAAGCCGTTTGTATTTACTGATGCACGCGTCGAGTAAAGCTCGGGCTGCAGCAGTGGATTCTGCGGTGGGCGTCGCATCCTCTTGCTTCGACGTCATGCGTTCGCTACCTAGGGGCTGTTGACTTCCCGACTCTTTGCTTACAGCCTTGGTCGTGGTCGTCGGCCTATCGCATGCATTCAAGGTAAAAGACGCGAGTAACGTGACTAATAGAAGCCTCGCGCTCCCGTGGTTTCCTTGTGAGGAAGGATCTCGCGCACGGCGAGAAGAACCTTCACTGCAGTGGGTTGCGAGGCAGAGCCTGGCATCCCGATGCTTGCTTTGACCGAGCAGTTTCGCGAGTACCGCAGAATAGATGAATCGTATCATTGCAGTTTTTATATGTCCTAGCTTTTAATCTTGCCAAGTCTTGCCTGTGCTTTTTCGACGATGGGCAACATTTCTTTATTGCCATTATAAAGATTGACGATTCCATCCAAAATCTGTTTGGCGCCAATTGCATCCCCGCTCGCATACATTTTCTCGGCTTGCTCTAACTTTTCCAATAGAAACCGTCTCAATTCTTCCGTGCTATTCGGGGGACTGGATTCGATTTTTGCAATCTGCCGTCTAGCCAAGTTGACGAACGGACGCTCCTTGGACTCGTCCTTGAGCAAGTTAACGATTCCCTTGTATCTCTCAAGTGCAGTGACACGATCACCGAACTGCTCAAACCGATTGGCTTCCGTATATTTTCGTTCCCCTTCGGTGGATGGCTCACGACCGAATCGACGATTGCTTTGCATTCTCACTTCGGCATTTTCCATTTCGATGGATTCGAGTTGTTCTTCTGCCCAAACGGCACTCTCACTGTCGGCGAACCTCTCGATCAATGGATAGAGATATTTGTCACGAGCCTGGTTATGGGAACTCAAATCCTCGGTCGCCAATAGCTTTTCTGCTCGAGAACGCAGTGTTTTCTCACCAGCAGGCCAGACTAGAAACGTAATAAGACAAATGGCAGCGGCGAGCAATCCTAACAAAACGATCGGGCGTTCGAAGAATCCGGGCTGGTCGTAAGCATCCTCGTCGTCCAACCTACGCTTTCTCTTTTTCTTTCTGCCGAGAGCGATTTCTGCTTCAGCCCTATTGGTGTTGAGTTGCAACGGACTGAATCCGGAAACCGCATGTTCAGCGACGCCCATTCCTTCCGTTGCTCGTCGCTGGGCTTCGCGGAGTGCCATCACGGTTGCAGCCGCGGTAAAAGGCCTTTTCAGCGGATCTTTACTAAGCAATTGTTCGACAATCGAACTGAGCCAGACAGGACAATCAAAGACAAGCGAAGCCACCGGTGCAACATTCGTACTGACGATCGCCTGCTTGACCTCGGTCGCGGAGTTTCCCGTAAACGGTGGTTGCCCGGTGATGGCATGGTATAGGATTGCGCCAACACTGTACAAATCCGTGGCTGTATTCCACTTTGGTTGGTTAGAAAACGTTTCCGGCGCGGAGTAGGTTAATTGCTCTTGCGTGAGCGGCGCTGGAGCACCAGGTCCACGTCGAAAGTCGCTAATCTTTACCTTGTTGGCATCTTCAGAAACGATGATTTTGTCGAGGCGAAGTCGACCGTGAATCCATCCTGCCTCGTGAGCATATTGCAACGCTTCGCAAAGCTGAAGTCCATAATCGAGCACCGATTCCCAAGGAAGCCTTTCCCGTCGCTTTAAGGACGAAGCGAGCGATTCGCCCTGCATCAATTCGTAAACCAAATACGCGTCCCTGGCATCGAACCCACCACCATAACATCGCACGATTCCAGGATGGCGAAGCGCCTTTAGGCTCTCTAACTGGTCTGCGAATTCTTGTTTCGACTCAGGGGTCATTCCTAATGGAACAGAGAACACGCGCACAACCACTTGCGCACGCTGTTGCATATGCACGGCCCGAAAGACATTCGAACCACGTTCACCGAGCGGAGATTCTAAAGCCAAAGGACCAATTCGAGAACGCGTCACGGAGTTAGAGTCCTCCAGTACATTGGCCAGCGAATTTGAGGCCGTTGATGACACAGTCCCTAACAGCGTCCGCATCCACCGTAGTCACGATCTCCAGATCTCGACGCCCCAATGCGAAAGCCCTTCTATCGACAATCGTGGCCCCGCGGGTAAGCTCACCAAGTTCCTCGATGTCGACCGAGAATTGTTCCGACTTGAACAACATGGGTTCAACCAAGTAGACAATTCCAAGCACGGCCTGCAATGTGATCGCTTCTTGACCTCGTAGTTGGCGATACGACCTAAACAAGTGCGGAAGCATCGTATGTAACAGCCCACCAGCTCGCGTCGCTTTCGTAGGAAGCATCCCTATCAAATTGATATCAAATGCGACCTGATTTGTGATTTCGAGTGGAATGAGTGCTTTGGTTGTGAAGGAACGAAACACTGTGGAAGCGCTGGAAGGATCAAAATGCATGTTGAATTCTGCGGCTGCCGTCACGTCTCCGATGCACTGCGTGGATCCGCCAAGCATGATGATCTTGTCGACCGATTCGATGATGCTGGGATCTCGCTGAAATGCTCGGGCAATTCCGGTCAAGGGCCCCAAACACAAAATCGTGATATCGCCAGGTTCGGCTCGTAGTAGTTCCGCGATCAGTTTTTCGCTAGGCATAATGTGTTGGCGATTGACGGGTGATAATCCTAAATTGCCAAGTCCATCTTCACCATGCATTTGTCGATTGTCCGATACGGGGGCATCCTCCGGGTCGGTTCCGGAACCTATCCGTGGGAACCGTGGTGGATCCAGCTTTTCCAAAAGTCCCAAGATATTCTGAATACTTCGCTCGGATTCGACGGTTCCAGAGCAAGCGGTCACGGCAACCACATCCAGCCGCGGATCAAACAAGGCCATGATCAACGCAACGGCATCGTCAATTCCTGGATCGCAATCAATTATGACTTTACGTGCCATGCTGGACAAATATCTCTGAAATGAGTCAACTCGTGTTAAGAAGCTACTCTAAGTTTTATGTCACTTAACCTCCGTTTGCTAGACGCGACTCTAGCATACACTACGAACATGCTCGAAGAATTCCTAAGTCTTGCCCAAACGAACGAAGATCTGTCTCAAGATCAAATGCAGCAAGCCATCACGTGGATGCTCGCGGGAATGGTGCCGGACGAGGAAATTGGCCAGTTACTCCTAGCCCTGAGAGACAAGGGGGAGTCCGTTTCCGAGTTGGTCGGTGCGGTTCGGGCCATGCGAATGATGATGACACCTATCCGGACAAGCCGGGTTGGATTGCTGGACACCTGCGGTACAGGTGGCGACGGTGCCAAAACCTTCAACATTTCAACCGCTACAGCCATCGTGGCTGCTGCAGCCGGAGCATCGGTTGCAAAACACGGCAATCGCAAAATCACAAGCGCGACGGGTTCCGCCGATGTATTGAGCGAACTAGGCGTCAAAATCGACGCAACCCGCAATGTCGTCGAAACTTGCCTAAATGACCTGGGGATTTGCTTCTGCTTTGCTCCGCTGCTGCATCCGGCCATGAAGCACGTGGCAACCGTCCGGCGTTCGATTGCCGTTCCGACTCTCTTCAATTATCTCGGCCCGCTTTGCAATCCAGCCGGCGCAGCCTATCAAATCATAGGCGTTGGCAAAGAAGAGCTGCAAACCAGGATAGCTGCTGCCCTGATCCAGCTACCCATCGAAGCAGCCATCGTAGTTCGAGGCGAAGATGGAATGGATGAAGTCTCGTTGTCGGCGGATACCCACGTGCTTCACATCCAACGGAGCATGCTCACACAGACCACATGGTCCCCCCAGTCCTTTGGACTGTCGCTGATTAGCGTGGACGATCTCAAGGTGGATGACCCCAAGGAGAGCGCGGCTGCAATCCTGGCGATCGTAGGCGGAGAGCGAGGTCCACGCCGCGATATCGTTCTTGCAAACACATCGGCAGCACTTTGGGTCAGCGGAATGACCCATTCGCTTATCGACGGCGTTGCTCGAGCGGAACGAGCGATCGATTCTGGCAAGGCAGCAGCAATCTTGAAATCGCTGGCTGCCTTTTCTCACTCAATCGTTTGATATTCCCACTCTTTGACGTCCACGATGGACTGGAACACACAATAGCCGACCGGCTTGGACTTAAAGACCTCGCCTCTAAGAGAAAACTTTTTGTCAGCGCGTTCGACTTGAATAATCTCCTCATCGTCGATCCAAACGGTGATCTTCTTTTTGTCGACACGAACTTTAAACGCGTACCATTGCTTGTTTTTGAACTGGCGAAAGCCGGTGGTTTCGTTTTCAGACGCATCGTTGCCATTGATACTGCTCAATCCAACCAATCCGCCCCCCCAGCCGCCGCAAATCAGCGAACAGAACTCGTCACCAACTGGAAACGTAACTCCAGCGAAGAAATCCGAGCCATCGACTCGCGATGCCTTCCAACGCATCTCGTAGTTCTCCTTCGGAAAGTCCTTGCGAATGGAATTGATGCCGGTAAGCGGGTCGCCACGATCAAGTCGCAAAACCCCTTCGGTCAACTCGACGGTCCCCTCGCCACCAAAGTTGGTGATTTCCCAGCCTTTTAGGGAATCCCTTTCGAGCATCGGCTTCCATTTGGACTTTTCTTTATCTGGAACTACCTTGGCAGCCTCGGGTGTTTTGGGGGAGTCTTTTTTGGCTGGCTCCTGAGCGATGCAAAAATGGCTCGTGAGAAGCAATATCGCAAACATCATTAGGAGTTTGCCAGTTGGCGAGCGGAATAGCATTTCATGCCTTTCTATTTGGACGGTTTGGGATGTGTGGTAGCAAGTCCATCATAGCAAGAATACTCAATGGAGTGCGACTACATGACCCAACTTGCATCGTCACCAATAGCGTTCGACAACGACGTGTCCAGGGTTGGATTTCTTGTGACGGAGCATGCCTCGGTCCTTCAATAGTGCCTCGACATCGTCCAGCATTTGAGGGTTGCCGCACATCATGACGATACTATTCGAGGGAGTTAACGCGTTTTCGGCCTTGCTTTCTAAGGAACCATTTTCGATGGCGGTGGTGATTCGCCCTGAAATCGCTCCGGGCACTTCCGCCCGAGAAACAACCGGGATCGAATGGAATCGGTTTCCAAACCGGACTTGGATTTGTTCCAGTTCTTCCTGATAGGCCAGATCCGTGGCGTGTCGGACGCCGTGGACCAAGACCACATTTTTGTGCCGTTGCCATATGGTCTCTTCCCGCATCATCGCAATGTAGGGGGCCAAGCCGGTGCCGGTTGCGAGGAGCCAAATGGTCTCCGCAACTGGCGTGTGCGAAAGCGTAAAGCCACCGGTGGCCTTTTCTGACACATCAATGGAGTCCCCTTCGTTGAGCGCCCATAGACGAGGCGTTAGTTCTCCTTCGTCGACTTTTACTATAAAAAACTCGAGAGTTTCGCCGGGTGGCGAAGCGACCGAGTAAGGACGGTGCAAGTGTTTTTCCGGCAATTGCAGTCCGACCTGCAGGAATTGTCCGGACTCAAACTGCCCGACACCAGGACAGTGAATGGAAAGGGTAAACAACCCATCGGACCAAACATGCTTGCGTGCAATTTTGCCAGAGATCCACTGGAGAGCCATAGACCAAAGTTCCTTGAGGAGTGGGAAAACCAACCGTCGAAGTAATTATGGTATCGAATTTCCCAAGCATGCTGGGAGCTGCGCGGGGTCCCCAACATTTTTGCGCGAATATTTTGCAGTTCCCAAGGCTTTGACCAGACGTGTCCAGGGCATGGCGATCATGGAAGCAACCGAATCGGACTTGGTCGTCGCCAAGCACGTCGAACGCATCCTATGAACCCGTGAGGACTGGATTATGGCAACCATAACATCTCCAAATGCCCCCCAATACGTTCAACAAGCCTTCAACTGGGAAGACCTCGAATCCGCTTCGGTTGTCGTCAAGCTACCGACCGCAGAAACCCCCGCCATGGGCCACTCTCGACCTCAACGAAACAGCCAGCCGCTGACGGTACCAACTTTTTCTACGAGCACTTCGGCAAGGCGAGGACGCTGCGAACACGTCGGAGGCATCCTGGCTTCGGTCCTCGAACGCTACGGCATCGGGATCGACCAACTCATCGCCGAAATCGACGGTTTGAAATAGTTCGGCGGCAGACGCCGGACGTTGCTTATGTCCCTTTGTAACTTTAGAAAGTGACGATCTGCGGCGAATCGCTCATCGCTTAATCAACTGCCCAATTGGAACCGCAGTGGCCGCCGCGATTCCGCGGACTTTTTGCAGCGCTGTCGTATCGTTTGAGGATGTCGTGGACGACACAGTGACCGGCTCAACGATACTCGTACTTAACCCTGTCAGAAGAACATCACTTAGAATCGTTCGTTCAATAACTGTCGTAGGACGCACAAGACTGGCAGTTCTGCTTCCGTCGGGTTTCACTCATTGGTTTCTACCTTCCGACGTTCAGATTGATTTATTCGACAGAATGGATTAAACTTGCACAACATGCGATGTCGGAAACGATAATAAACTCTAATCCTTCAACGATTCCACTTCCTTCCCAAGTTCCCGAATCCTTCCACTTTCCCACCTCCTGCCGAAATTCCAGTCCTCCCGCCGTCCGTTTTTGAAAATGGATGGTCCAGCCTCCCAAATTGCGGAAACCAACATTATGTCCACGGTCGCTCACCGTTCTGACATTTCTAGTAGCGACAATCCTTGGCCTCGCACGGCAAAACACAGCCGGGTACGCGTTTTGCTCTTCGCTATTTTCGTTGTCTCTCTGGCTGCTTGGGGGTGGAACCAACAGCGGGCTACCCATTCCTCGATTTCGGGTCAGGTCGTTTGGCACGAAGTCGATCGAACGGATCTTGAAGTTGTCGTTCTGGAACGCGGAAGCTTGGAAAGCCAATCGAATGTCGAATTGCTTTGCGAAGTGGAAGATGTCCGAAAAGACAACATCAACGGCACCACCATTCTTTGGATGATTCCCAATGGCGCATCTGTCACCAAGGGAGATCTCGTTGTCGAGTTAGATTCCAACCCGATGCAGGAGGCGCTGGATGATCAGACCCTCTACACCGAAAACGCGATCGCCGAAAAGATTCAGGCAGAAGCCAATCTAAAAAATCAACTCACCATGAACACAACAGCTAAGGCGGAATCGGAACTGCTCATAAAATTGGCGGAACTCGAACTAGAGATGTACGTCGACAAAGACAACGGGACGCAAAAACTGTCAGTCGATGCCAATAAGCGGCGAATTGATGATGTGAACAATGAGATTTTAGCAGCCCAAGCAACAATGGAACTTCGGCGAGAAGAACAAAGAGGCGTCCAGTCTTTGTTCAAACTCGGTTATGCTAGCCGCAACGAAGTGCGCCGAATCGAATTGACCTACCTTCAAGCTGAGGGACAGTTCGCAGCGAAATTGAATCAACTGCAATCCGAAGTGTCGATGCTCAAAAAAATGCAGGTCTACGAACAACGTAAGGACATGTTGAGCCTGGAAGGAAAAGTGGCCACAGCAAAACGGGGCCTCGAACAAGTCCTACGCAACAACGAAGCGAGGCTCGCGCAAATGCAAGCCCTCATGCGAGCCAAGGAAGAGTCGCTCAAGAAAGAAGAAGAGCGGCTGGCTCGATATCAATCACAACTCAAAAAATGCAAGATCCATGCACCCCAGTCAGGTCTCGTCGCATACCCGAGCAGCAAATCGTACGAAGTTCGCGAGGGTATTCCCGTGTTGTTTCGCCAAAAATTGTTGTCGATCCCCAATTTGGATTCGATGCAGGTCGAAACGCGGATTCATGAATCCTCGCTGGATCAAGTTCATAGTGGGCTCTCGGTTCGCATCACCGTCGATGCCTTCCCCAACCTGAAGTACCGCGGTACCGTGAAGTCCGTTGCGGTCCTGCCAGAACAAAACAGTTGGTCTGGGAATGACACAAAAGTGTATCAAACCGTTGTGACGATCGATGAGAAAGTGGAAGGCCTTAAGCCTGGTATGACTGCAGTTTCCGAAATACTGGTGGATTCTGTAGCCGACGTGTTGACCGTGCCACTTCATGCCGTGATCAAGCATGATGAGAAGACTTACGTTATTGTACGCGATGAAGGCAACCGTCCACACGCTCGTCCTGTCGAACTTGGCCAGACAAACGATACCAAAGTGAGCATTCAAAGTGGACTGTCCGAAGGCGAATCGATCGCCATGAACGCTCAAGACTTAATGGAAGCGATGTTCTCCGAAAAAGACTCGATCGTTCCTGCTTCCTAGCAACCAATAGTTCGCCTACGTGCTATTCGCCACTTTCAACCTAGCCATCCGCAATTTGCTTCTTCATAAGCTGCGTAGCGTTCTAACCCTGCTTGGGACGATTCTAGGGGTCGCATCCGTCATCGCAATGCTTTCCATCGGAGAGGGGTCCAAGCAAGAAGCCCTCGAACAAATTCGCCGACTCGGTGCGGCCAATGTGATCGTGAGAAGCGTCAAACCACAGCCGAGCAATGATGCACCCTTGAGTACTTCCTCGTCCGCGGTCCTGGCCTATGGATTGACCTATGCCGACCTCCGGATGTTTGAGGAGTTTACGCAAGAAGGTTGTACTGTCGTGCCTGCAGTGATTCATAAAAAGAATCTTCAGCATGGAAAGAGACATGTGACGTCCGCTCGAATCGTCGGAACCACCGCAGCGTTGCCGCAAGTGAAAGAAATGCAAATCCATGGTCGATTTTTCAATTCGACGGACGTGGAGATGTCAACCAATGTGGTCGTTTTGGGACACAGAGTCGCTAACGAGATTTTTGGTTTTGAAGACCCTTTGGGACAGTCCTTATTGGTAGGTGACGATGCCTATCGCGTAATAGGCATTGTAGGGACTCTCCAAAGCGGTACCTCCAAAGCGTTGAGCATTCAGACCGACGACCAGAACAATGATCTCTACATCCCTATTTCCTCTGCGCAGAACCGAATGGGGATCGTCCAACGACTTGTCGAAACAGGGTCTCGACAATACGTGCGAATCGAATTGAGTGAAATTACGATTGAGTTTCCGAATCAGACTCAAATTCGTCCGTTTGCATCCATCATTCGCACCATGCTTTCGCAAAGTCATTCGGGTAAAAAAGATTACGAAGTACAAGTACCACTCGAACTTTTGAATCAGGCGGAACGCGAAAAGAGACTGTGGAATTTGGTGTTGGGCTCGATCGCAAGCATCTCATTGTTAGTGGGTGGTATCGGTATTATGAATATCATGTTGGCGACTGTTACCGAGCGAACTCGCGAGATTGGGATTCGTCGCGCGATCGGCGCGAAACGTCGTCATATCATCGTGCAATTCTTGATGGAGACGACTGTCCTGAGCACCAGTGGCGGAATCCTGGGCGTGGTTGTGGGGGTCCTATTGCCAATGGTCTTTACGTTGATTTTGGGAATCAAGACATCTACCAGCTTAGCATCCATCTTTATCGCGTTTGGAATCTCCGTAGCCATAGGCATCGTCTTTGGAGTTTATCCAGCTTATAAGGCCGCAAGCATGAATCCGATTGAGGCCCTTCGGCACCAATAGGCCCTAAATTCAGCCTATTTTGCCCAACGAGCACGCAGGGCCGCCATTTCGTCTGGATTATTCGTCACAAACGGGAGAATCGCACCTAGGCTGCCGATGCTAAACCGGTAGACCCTGTGTCATGCGTCCGTTTGCCAGGAAATCCCACCAAAGTATGCGTTCGCTTGCTCTTTTCTGTTTGGCTCTATCCTGGCTAGCGATGGCCAATGGATGTACCCGTACCAAGTATCGAACGGCGGCCGATCGGGACACTTATCGAATCGTTCAGGAAAAGTCTGCACGTCTAGGCGAGCGCGTGTCAGCGGACTACTCCGTTAAACCGGACCCAAGGTCTCGTTTTTATGACTCAACCAACCCGGATTGCCCGCAACTTCCGATTCCGCGTTCGGTTCTGAATGACTACTCGCTCCCGGAACTGGCAACCGATGCCTCGAATTCTCTCCAGACGGATGTTGCGATTGGATCCAACAGGAACCAAAAATCGGAAGAGCTGCAAACGGTTGCGTCCAACGTTTACCCCGAATCGAGGATTGTTCAAGCGAGTTTCCAAACCGAAACCGTGATGCTTCTCAGTGATGACAAAAATCCGATCTCGGGGGCCGAGGGGGCCGAGACCGTAATTGCATCGCGTCCCGATAGCGTTTCGCTCAACAAAGTGACAATACCGTCGCTAGCCTGGGAGGTCCTCCCGAGGAGTTGCCTTGATAGGATGCTTGAATTCGAATCGCTTCGTCAAGAGTTTGCTCAGACTTATGCAGATTCCAAACTCGATGGTTCTATGAACCAGGTTCGCCGACTGACGTTGGCGAACTTGATGGAGCTTGCCACGATCAATAGCCGCGACTATCAAGCGAGAAAAGAAGTCCTCTTTCGGTCCGCATTGACGTTGACTCGTCAACGGTACCAATACGAGCTAAACCCATCTCCTTTTGGCAATGGAACCTCTGCCAATTATCGGAATTTGCAAAGCAACGGAGTGACCGAAAACCAACTGGCGTCTCCATCGGGAGTGGGTGTTGAAAAGACGCTCGCCACCGGTGGCCAGTTCTTAGCTCGCTTCGCCAATAGCGTCGTACTTACGTTCAATGGACCAACGGGTTTTGCAGCCGATGTGGGGTCCGAGATGATTTTCGATTTTCAGCAGACCGTCTTTCAAAGGGACGTGCGTTTTGAGAGCTTGACGCGGGCGGAACGTGACGTAATTTACGCAACGCGAGACTACCTACGATTTCGTAAGCAGTTGTTCCGCGACATTTCCACACAATACTACAACTTGCTTTTGAATTTTCGAAGTATCGAAATCAATGCCCAGGACTACTTCACGAATCTCAGGGGATTCCTTCAAAGTCAAGCCGAATACCGCACGGCGGAAAAAATCCCTCGAATTCAGGTCGACCAGTTTGAACAGAACGTACTTCGCACGAGAAGCAATCTTGTCAACAATTGTTTTACGCTTGAGGCGGCCCTCGATCAACTCAAGTTTCGACTCGGGCTTCCGACCGAGATGACGATCCAAATGGATTTGACGGAACTCGAATCGATCTCGCTCAAGGATGAATTGAGCGTCGCTCGACAGATGATCACTCGAGCTCGAATCGAGCTTCTTACGGCGCGCAGCGCGTCGGCAATGGACGCGACCACGCTGGCTAACGTGGCGGAGGTTTTGGCGGATCGCATGTCGAACATCCTTAGCATTCAAAAAAGAATGGATTTAACGCAGGGAAATACCAATGGGCAAACCCAGTCCAACCCCGTTGGAGGATCAAACCAAGCTGTCGACAAGGCATTGCAAGAGCTGCAGCAACTCCAGCAGCTACTGCAGATCATGGGGGTTCGCATGCAAGTCGATGTGTTGCGAACGGAGCTCGATTCTCAACTCAACTCGGAAACGCCTGCCCCCCCACTGCGAATCTTGATACGAGCGATCGAGTTCTGTTTGGCAGAAATGCAAGTCATCGATCTTGCACTTGCGAACCAACAATCAGGCTTGAGACCGCAGGAAAAGGGAGCATTGCTCAAGCGAAGGACCGCAGCGGAAGAGAAACGCGCATCGCTCGTCGCGTTCTTGGAGGCAATCTCTTCCAATTTAAACTCCGACAAGACCGTGAACGCCAAGGATGGTCTCGCCGAAATCCCCGAACGCATGTCGGAGTCAATGAAGCTAGTTGAACAGCTAGAATCGCTGGCATTGGACGCGACGAAGGACATACTGCCCACCGAAGGAAAGTCGATAGAATCGAAGATTCAAACGACAGTCGATAAAACCATAGAATTGAGCGATCGATTGCTTCAAAAAGGGCCCGACGGCTGGGAAGAGATTGTCATTGACCACAATGAAGCTTTGCTCACCGGACTAGTACAGCGATTGGATCTGATGAACCAGCGAGGCGGACTCGCGGACGCGTGGCGACAAATCAAATTGGCTGGCGACGATTTGCGCTCCATCGTGGACTTGCGCGCGACGGAAATATTGCGTACCAAGAGTTCGGCCAACAATCCATTGGATTTCACGTTCGATGATAGCGAGACTCGAATGAGTATCGCGTTGGACACGCCGCTGAATCGGCGATTGCAACGCAATAACTTTCGATTGGCCTTGATCAACTACAACGTTGGGCTTCGCAATTTGATGGCAGCAGAAGACACCATCAAGCTCGACATTCGTGAAGACTTGCGACAACTGGCGCTAGATCGGAATCAGTATACGATCGCCGTTGCGAGTGCTGCATTGGCCTACGAGCGAGTCATTAGCACTCGCCTCAGACTGCAGTTGTCCGTGCAGAACGTGGCCGCTCGCGATTTCCTGGAGGCGCAACAGGCATATACGAATGCGCTGAGCTCGATCGCTCGACAACACGTGAACTACATCACCGATCGGACGGAGTTGTTCTTTGATCTCGAAGCGATGGACGTCGACTCGAACAACTATTGGGCGGGAGTCAAAGAAGACTTCGGTCCACAAATAAACGTTGATTTTCCGGGGACGAATCCCCGGCCATACGATTGCTTGCCGCCGCGCGTTTGGTATTCCTCGACGATCCGAGAAATGGAGAACATTCCACCTGGAGAAGCAATCGTGCTTCCATCGCGTTAATGGCAACTACGTGTGGCACGGCCCAAAGCGTAGCATGGGCGTGGTCAGGCGAGGTATGCAGGCCTTTGCCAATATGAATCAAACACCTGCCCTCGTGGTGGCGTGATTGGTAATGAGTTTGAACACGATGCTGTTCCTTTCTTCAGAATTCGCAAACGCTAGCTTTTCTAACTATTAATTTGGGTCAGTCGGAGTGTCGATAACTCCCAAACGAAGCTGTCGCCAACCGTTTTTTTAATTCGGATTTCAAGATGATACGATTGACTACTGTACTATTTTTTGCCATTGGGCTTTCCGCATGGAATCCGATAGCAAACGCACAGGAGTCGTATTTTCAGCCACCCTTTGGTTCCGGAATTGCAAGCAATCCAACGGAGTCGGAATCGCAGTACGTTTCGTCACCAACGTTTGTGGATCAATCGCCGTTTACTTTGGAAGAACTCACGACGCGTTTACGAGCACTCGAATCAAAAGAGAGCCTAACTGAGGCCGAACTAAAGAAATTGGCGGATGCAAAAAAGCCAGCGCCTGAGAAACCAAAATATCCCAACGTCGCACTTAACGGTGTTTTTCAAGCGGACGCGGTTAGCTTCAACCAGCTTGAGTCAAGCCGGCAAGCTTATGGATCGGTCGAGAGTGGCGCCGATTTTCGTCGAGCAAGACTCGGGGCGAAGGGTGCCGTGTCGGATCGGATGGATTACTTCATGCAAATGGACTTCGGCTTCTTTGGACGTCCAACGTTCACGGACCTCTGGGCGGATTTCAAGGATGTCGGACCACTGGGGACGGTTCGCGTCGGACAATGGAAACAACCCTTCAGCTTGGAAGTGGTGAGCAGCTTTCGATACACAACCTTCATGGAACGTTCGTCCATGTTTCAAGCCTTCACACCGTTCCGTCACATTGGTGTAGGCTTCTACAATAACTCGGACGATTTGAACTGGACTTGGGCTGCGTCCTATTTTCGAATTGGGCAAGATCAATTCGGCGGCTCTCTAAGCACGGATGGCGGTAATGGTGGCGCTGGACGATTAACACACTTGGTATGGCATGATGGCGCCAAAGGCGAAGACTATTTGCATCTTGGCGCTGGATATTTTCTCAATGCACCACCCAACGAAAGAGTGCGATTTCGAAGCGTGCCGGAAATATTTGTTGGCGAGTTTGTGGTGCCAACTGGTTCCCCAATCGGAACCAGCGGCCAACCGATTCCCTCGGTCGCCAACGGGACTCCTTTCTTTGTGGATACTGGAACGATTGGATCCAGTTTGACGCAAACATTTGGGTTGGAATCCCTATGGGTTCGCGGACCACTTTCTTGGCAAAGCGAAGCCATGGGATGTTTTGTAGACACCACGGGTAATGGAAACTCATTTTTGAATGGTGCTTATTCTCAAGTGGGTTGGTTCCTAACAGGAGAGCATAGACCCTACGATCGCAAAGCAGGAGCGATCGATCGAGTGATGCCGTTTCATAGCGTATCCAAGAGTGGCGGCGGTTGGGGTGCCTGGGAGATCGCTGGACGTTGGTCGTACTTGGATGTGACCGACAAGCAGATCCAGGGCGGGATGATGCAAAACATGACTGCTGGTTTGAACTGGTACGTGAACCCGAATTGCAAGTGCGTGTTCAACTACGTCCATTCCTGGGCGGATTCTCGCCCAAATCGCAATGGAGCGATCCTTTCTAACGATTTCATCAGCTCGCAGACAGATGCATTCGGGATCCGATGCCAACTCGACTTTTAGCAGTCTGAGCCCCCGAGTTCACTCGGGGGATGCTTACCTTATTTCTAGAACAAAAAGACAAAACCCTCGGCAAAAAGCCGACTGCATGACAATGCACCCGACTTGCAAAACGCGAAAAGAACACCATAGTAGTGATTGCAGGTTCTTTTCAAAAATGGACAACACTTGAGAAATGCCTCTTAACCGACGTACCGTAACTCTTTGAAATGATGAAGGTGATCTATGAACTGTCAAGAATCCATCAAGCAATCCATGGACATGGCAGATATGGTTTGCATGTCTTATCTGGCTGACATGTCGGAAAGCGAATTGATGGAACGTCCGCATTCCCAATGCAACCATCTCAACTGGCAGGTTGGACACTTGATTGCCTCGGAACACGGTATGATCGAGCAAATTCGGCCTGGGACAATGCCTGCCCTTCCGAGTGGTTTTGCTGAAACGTACACGAAAGAGACTGCGAGCAACGATGATCCGAGCGCTTTCGTATCCAAAGAAGAGCTGATGAGCACCTACAAAGCGCAACGAGCCGGTACGCTTGCGGTTCTTGCCAAGACTTCTGAGCAAGAAATGGAGGCGAAAACAGGGGTCGATTATGCTCCGACTGTGGGTGCCATGTTTGTACTTCAGGGAAGCCACTGGCTCATGCATTGCGGTCAGTGGGTCATTGTTCGACGCAGTCTCGGCAAGCCCGTCGTGATTTAAGGGCCACACGAGGAGGACTAATGCTTCTTCCATTCTAAATCTGGGGGTAGCGGAACTCGCCAAGAGTTTCGGTGGCTAGGAGGAATCCAATGGGATTTACCTCTTGAAGTCGCCGAAAGCCTACGCGGCTTCCGCTGCGCAAGAATCCCAACTCTTAGGCCGGAAGACGCACTTGCGAAACGCATTGTCGCGTTTCGCTCGCTCTCTAAAAGACTATTTTCGAACGGCCTTACGGCTGAGGTCCGGATAGTCGGTAAAAAAACCATCGACATGTAGCTGGTCTACCAGTACACGATGGGTTTCCTCGATCGAGTTGGACCATTTTGGCTGTTGGTACTTGCGAACTGTGTAGGGATGGACGAGCAATCCAGATTTTTTTGCAAGTTCTACCAAACCGGTAGATTCGATTTCATTTCGCGCGTTTCGCTCAGCCAAAAGCTCAAGCGACGGGCCAATGCCCTTGGAATAAACGGACATACTTTTTAACTCCGAGTCGGGCGGGCGTTTCCCGAATAATTGGATCAACGGCAGCTTGCACTTCAACCGGTCGTGCAAATCCTTGAGTTCCTCCATTTCAAAGCACTGGAGGTAGCATCGATCGTTTTCGTTGTGGATTCCCAGCGTTGCAAGTAGTTTCAATAGCGATTCCCCCATCGAGCCGCCGAATTCGAACTTATGAAAGGCTGGGGACTTTAGTTCGATGTAGAACCCTGTGTTCTTGCCAGTCGTTTTGTTTAGGCCGTTAATAAGGTGAATCTCATCGACCAATCGCATGATCCTTTGACCAGCGTCCAGCGGAAACCGGTGAGGAAGGGCTGGTTGGTCCGAACCACGTAGCGTTCGTTCATGGAGCGTAAGCTGTTGAATCTCAATCCAGCTAAAGTCGGCAAAATAGTACCGCCCGTCTTTCCTTGCCCGGTGCGGGAAACGCTTTTCGACGTCCGTAGTTTCTTCCATCGTAATGTCGTGAGTCACCACGAACTCGCCATCTTTGCTAAGCACGATATCTTGTTCGATGAAGTCAGCATCTTGGGCGTGGGCAAGCGTTTTGGCCGCCTCCGTATGCTCGACCGCGTACCCACTGGCTCCGCGATGTGCGATGACGATCGGGTCACTTGGCTCAAGTAGGCAAAAAAGGAAAATCAAAAACCACGACATCGAAAACCTCCGTTTTTAGCATAAGGCGAACGGCAGACAGAAGACTACCAGGTCAGGCCACCGTGCGGCACGCCCAAAGCGATTAGCGCGATTAGCGATGGGCGTGGGAAGTGTGGCAAACGACTCTAGCGATTCACCACGCCCTTCGTACCTCAGAGCGTGCCACCCAGTTCATAGGTAGATTTCAAAATGCCCCTCGCGTAAAAGATACAACAATCGTCATTGTAGTGCAATTGTCCTCAATATTACCTTCCATTTTCCTGGTCGCTGAGTTTTGCGGCGACCAAATCTTGCCAACGAACGGCTGGCATAAAACCCTCTCCGTCACACGGTAGCCTCGTAATCTTGGGAGCGTCAGAAAACTTTTCAAGGAATCTTCGTAGCAATCGTTCGTTGGACTGAATTGCGAGTTCCTCCGTATTCCTGATTTCATTCAGAACAATGCAGCACACATGGAGTCCGATTGACCTAGCGGCTGTCAAGGTAGTCAAGACTTGATTCACTACGCCGAGTCGATTCTCGGCAACCAGTACAACTGAGAACTGCAACTCCAACGCTAGTGCAGCGTTGGTCATGGTCCAACTGATAGGGGACATGAGACCGCCTGCCCCCTCGACAACCAGAAATTGGCAGCGACCAGACCAGTGTCTAGCGCCATCGAAGATCAACGCGTCAGAAACCCGCAACCCCTCCAATTCCGCGGCAATGGGAGGAGCCAAGGGAGCCAGGAAACGCTGGGGAGTTACGTCGGCTAGGGAGCCTCGTTGACCGCTCGCTTGCCAAAGTTGAAAACCATCGCTTTGCTCCAAGGTCGGTGCACCGCTTGCAACCGGTTTGTAGGCACCCACGGCAACCCCATCCCGCACCAAGGACTCAAGGATGCGGCAAGCGACGAAGGTTTTTCCTACCTCCGTGTCGGTTCCAAGAATCGTAAGGCCATCCGATCTTGATGGTCTTTTTTGTTTATCCATCCATGGAAATATCAAAGGGTGTTCTTTGCTTTTTCCGATTCCTTGGACTTAAACAAAAGCAGAAATACCCCTAGTGATACGAATAAAACTACGCTGGGCACCATCCAGTATCCGAACCAATCGGTGCCTCCCTCCGATGTTTTATAACGTTCGGACAATTGACCGCTCGTAATGGTGCCTAACCAAGTTCCAAGACCGTAAACCAAGAAGCCAAGGAGCGACTGAGCGCTTGCTTTTAAGTCATCCGGAGCAGATTTGTCTGCATGGATGAAACCAGCCGCAAAAAAGAAGTCAAAGCAAAAACCGTGCAACGCAACTCCGATAATGGCCATGTAAAACCATGGACTCTCAGGGGTTGCGTTCGCAAAAAGGAGATAGCGCAACGCCCAACAAAATAGTCCAACCGCCATCACCGACTTGAGACCATATCGCTTCAAGAAAAAAGGCAACAAAACGAGAAGTAACAGCTCAACCCCTTGTCCGATCGCGAGGGTAGAGCCAACGTTTTCGACCCCTACTCCCTTGCCAAGGAAATCGCCAGCAGAATTGAAGTACATTCCCATCGCTATGGAAGCAACCAGAGTAATCACAAAGAATACCGCGAAGGAAAAATCCTTTAGCATCGCAAGCGCCCGAAGGAAATCCAATGCTCCAGCCCCTGAGCCCGTGGGAGGCGTTTTCGGTAATGCAACCAAACAATATATACCCAGCAATAACGAAATCACGGAAGCCTGAATGAGTGGCCCACCCGTCGCAATCGTATTTGGAACCG
>Ga0105048_10003448_pt1 | contig 25902 bp, 21 predicted proteins | sample MAT05_FD_78382 | JGI IMG/M metagenome (GOLD analysis project Ga0105048, IMG submission 78382) | Freshwater microbial communities from Lake Fryxell liftoff mats and glacier meltwater in Antarctica - MAT-05 | ecosystem: Environmental > Aquatic > Freshwater > Ice > Liftoff microbial mat | place... | reverse complement strand
CTAAACGTGGCGCTTCTCGGTTTCGGGCGCGAGGGCCAAGCCAGCCTGCAAGCCCTAAAACGACGGCTGCCCGGACAGCGGATTAGCGTACTGCCCAACCAAACGCTCGCGCCAGCGCAGGCGCTTGCAAACGATCACCTAGTTGAATGGATCGATGGCGCTGCCAGCTTTGAGAAGCTCAACCAGTTTGATGTGATCATTAAATCACCCGGCATCAGCCCCTATCTCGCGCCGCTGAATGAGCTGAGTCGGCCGCGCCTAACTTCGGGCAGCGCGCTATGGTTTGCTGAGCCTGAATCGACCACCACCGTGTGCATTACTGGCACCAAGGGCAAATCCACGACCGCTGCGCTGACGGCGCACTTGCTTGCATCAAGGGGGTCGAGCGTGGCGCTCGCGGGCAATATCGGCCGACCACTGTTGGATCTTTTGGATCAACCCGCGGCTGATTTCACGGTAATCGAGCTCAGCAGCTACCAAACCGCTGATTTTGCCGGTGCGCCGGCCATTGCATGCTGCCTAAACCTGTATCCAGAACACCTGCCGTGGCACCAAACCGAGGCGCGCTATTACACCGACAAGCTGAAAATCTTCGAGCACGCCAAACGCCGCCTCATCAACGCTGAGCAGCCGCGACTGCGCGACGCCACACGCCACTTTGCGAACATTGAAGGCCTGCTTGATATCCCGGATGAGCGCTTCGCGCACTCGCCGCTGCTTGGCGCGCATAACCGGCTGAACGTCCGCGCCGCACTGAGTTTGGTGGCTGCCGCCGGGGTTGATTGGCCGCTCACTTTGGATGCACTGCAGCAGTTTCAACCGCTGCCGCATCGGCTGACGTCCCTTGGCATGCGCGCTGGTGTGCGCGTCGTTGACGATTCCATCGCAACCACGCCGCACGCGACCCTCGCGGCGCTGGCATGTTTTGAACGCTCGCGCGTAGTTGTGCTGGTCGGCGGGTTTGATCGCGGCCTTGATTGGCACGACTTCGCAATTGATGTAGCGCTCAACCCACCAAAAGCCGTGGTTATCAGCGGTGCCAATGGCGCGGCTATCGCGCTCGCCTTGCACGAAGCGCGCGTGCCGTGTTTGATTGAACACGCAGGCAGCTTTGACGCAGCCGTAGGCGTCGCCATGAAAACTTGCGCCGACGGCGACGTGCTGCTGTTATCGCCCGGCGCGCCGAGCTTCGATGCCTTTACCGATTTCCAGCAGCGCGGCGCGCGCTTTGCCGAACTCACTGGATTCAAAATGGGTGCTTTACGATGAAACAAACCGTCTACGTCTGGGATTGGGGAGTGCGCGGCTTTCACTGGCTGCTGGTCTTGAGCATTTTAGGCTCCTACCTGACCGGTGAATGGGGCTGGCTGAGCACCGACTGGCATTTCTACTTCGGCTATTTCACTTTGGGGCTGCTGACCTTCCGGCTCGTTTGGGGATTTGTCGGCAATCGACACGCGCGATTCGCAGGGTTTCTACGCGGCCCAGGTGCGGTGCGCGCTTATCTGCAAACGCTGCTGACATCGGCCCATCGCCAAACCAGCGGTCACAGCGCGTTAGGCGGCTGGGCGAGCATTGTGCTAATCCTGGCCGTGTTCGTGCAAGCCATCACCGGTTTGATGACCAGCGACGATATCTTTATGCAAGGCCCGCTGGCGCAATACGTTTCAAGCTCGACCATTGACCTGATGACACGCGTCCACACGATCAACATCAACCTAATTTACGCGTTGATCGTGCTGCATCTTTTGGCGTCGCTGTTTTATCTATTGGTGAAACGCGAGAACCTGATCAGCCCGATGCTAACCGGCTCCAAAACGCTAGATTCCAGCGAACAACCGGCAGCGATCACTAACTGGCGACGCCTGATTTCGGCAGCGATTGTTGGCTTGGCCGTTGTGGGAATGCTGTGGTGGATTGGGAGTTAGGCGAGTAAAACTCGAGAATTAGGAACGATTGTTCAATCAATCACCCCTTGCGGGCACAATTCGCCTACATTGCGGGGTCACGTAACTGGAGTTCACATGGCCAAGCCCAACTATCAATTCGACAAGCGCCAGCGCGAGCTGAAAAAAGCTAAGCAGCAAGAAGAGAAACGTCAGAAAAAATTGGCGTCCAACCCACCAAAAGCGGCTGATGTGGTGGACAACAAGGACCCAGCGCAGCCCGCTTAATTTTGGTTTTGGAACTTGTGCGAAAGAGTGATCCCCGCCTTCGCGAGGATCACGGCCTGACTCGCGGCCAACACGCGGGTTTACCCCGAGTGTAGCCAGTACCGTCTCAAGCTAAACCGGTCCTCCGGGCGGCGGTGGCGTTAAGTTGCCGCTGGTCGGCTCAAATTTCAACGTCGCCTGCGGAGTTTCTCGAACGCGCTCCTCAGTGGGCGCGCTAATGGCTGTATCGACCACGCTCGCGGTGACCACCTTTGCGACTTCGGGCTTCTCAGCTGCAGGTACCGGCTTTTCGACCACCACCGGTTCGGGCTTGGCTGTTTCAACCGTAACTGCTTCGGGTGACGCAGGCGCGGCTCTGCTCACCTCAGGCAACGGTGACGCCTGAGCTTGCGCCACGACAACCGGCTCATTGAAGCTCGGCGCTAGCTGTTCGGCTTGCTGTTCGGCTTGCTGTTCGGCTTGGATAACTGGCGTTTCTTTGATTCGCACTGGGGCCGGTTTGCTGGTGCCAGCGGTGGGTGCGTCAGACTTATTGCCGTCTTGATCGTCATGGCCGTCGTCACTGTCGCCGTCGCCGTCGTCTTCGTCATCGTCGCCCCAGTCGCCGATAGCTACTGCGGCTTGCTCGCCTGGGGTTCCCGGCCCACGACCGTCGCGATCACGGCGGCGTTTGCGTCCGCCTCGGCGACCGCGACGCTTGGCCCGCGGCTGGATTGGATCACCGTTGGCATCAACCGTGACGGCCGGTACCGCAACAGCGGCGTCAGCGGTAGTGAGCGCGTCGTTAGCCACGCTCGCTTCACCTTGCGCAGTCAACGGAAGCTCATTAAATGAACCGTTACTCACCGCAGTAAGCGCAGTTACTGGCAAAGCCGCGACCACTGGCGCAGGCGCTTTGCGATCCTCACGCTTTTCACGTGGCGCACGCGCTGGAGGCTGAGCTGCTGCTTCTACTTTAGCGCGTGGCTCTTGGCGTGGGGCTTTCTCGTCACGCCCGCCACGTTTGCTATCGCGTGAGGCGCCTGGGCCGCCACGTCCACCACGATCTGAGCGGCCGCGTTCGCCGTCGCGCGCACCCGGTGAGTTTAATCGGGCCCCTTGAATTTGCGCCTTGGGACGCTGGTTTATCGGCGCGCGCGCGCGGCGTACACCGTCAGTTTTTTCCTCGCTGCTGACGCTGGCTTGCGCCGTCGGCGGCGCGGCGAAGGTATTTTTAAACCACGATTTAAGCTTTGCCCCAAGGCCCTCCGCCGTCGCCTGGATAGCAACCGTTGGCGCTGATGGCGCAGATTCGGGCTTGGCGGGCGCTGGCTGCGCCGGGGTAATGCGCGTCACTGCAGGCTGCTCGCCGGTCGTCCCGGTCTGTACGCTCGGCACATGGTCGGGCTCAACGATCGTGGCGGTAGCGCGCTTGTAGCTGGGCGGCGCCTCTTCGGGCATATCGGATTTTCGAATGCGCTCAATCTCAAAATGCGGCGTTTCGAGATTGGAATTTGCCACGATCAGCAGCGGCACGTCGTTGCGCTGTTCAATCTCAGCAATCGCGAAGCGTTTTTCGTTGAGCAAATAGTTGGCAACCTGCGTTGGCGCTTGGATCACCACCTGTCCGGTGGTGTCTTTCATGGCCTGTTCTTCAATCAGGCGCAGGATCGACAAGCTCAGTGATTCAACCGAGCGGATGGTGCCGTGCCCCGAACAGCGCGGACACATGATTTGGCTGGATTCACCCAAGCTGGGGCGCAGCCGCTGGCGCGACAGCTCCATCAAGCCGAAGCGTGAAATCCGACCCAGCTGAATGCGCGCGCGGTCGGCTTTGACCGCATCGCGCAAGCAATCTTCGACTTCGCGCTGATGCTTGCCCGATTCCATATCGATGAAATCGATGACCACGAGGCCACCGAGGTCGCGAATCCGCATTTGCCGTGCGATTTCTTCGGCCGCTTCCATATTGGTATGGAACGCGGTCTCCTCAATATCGCCGCCCTTGGTCGAGCGCGCGGAGTTAATGTCCACCGAGGTGAGCGCTTCGGTTCGATCTATAACGATCGCGCCGCCGGACGGCAGCCGCACCTCGCGCGAGTACGCAGATTCAATTTGCGACTCAATCTGGTAGCGCGAAAACAGCGGAATGCGCTCTTGATAGAGTTTGAGCTTGCGCAAGTTATGCGGCATGACCTGCTGCACAAAATCGCGCGCTTCGTTAAATAGCGCTTCGGAATCGATGATGATTTCACCGATATCGTTGCGCAAATAGTCGCGCAACGCGCGGATGATCAGTTTGGATTCCTGATACACCAAAAACGGCGACGAACGCGCGCCAGCCGCTTCTTCAACAGCGCGCCACACTTGCAACAGATAATCCAAATCCCACTGCAATTCTTCGGTTTCGCGACCCATGCCGGCGGTGCGAATAATCATGCCCATGCCGTCCGGCAATTTGAGCTGATCGAGTGCCGCTTTGAGGTTCTGGCGTTCTTCGCCTTCGATGCGCCGCGAGACGCCACCGGCGTCTGGCGAATTGGGCATCAGCACCAAATAACGCCCGGCCAAGCTGATAAATGTGGTCAGCGCAGCGCCTTTACCGCCCCGTTCTTCTTTGTCGACCTGGACCAAAATCTCTTGGCCTTCGCGCAACGCATCGCGAATGCTGGCGCGGCTGGGGGCGCGGCGGCCTTCGTCTGAAAAATACTGGACCGAGATCTCTTTGAGCGGCAAAAACCCGTGCCGATCGCCGCCGTACTCGATAAACGCGGCTTCGAGACTCGGCTCGACCCGGCTGACGCGGCCTTTGTAGATGTTGGATTTTTTCTGTTCACGCGACGGTGTTTCTAGGTCGAGGTCATACAGCGTTTGACCATCGACGATTGCGACCCGCAATTCTTCTGCTTGGGTGGCATTGATCAACATTCTTTTCATGGGCAAGTCCAAGTTCTTGCTTGGCGCCACAGCCGCTCGTCCATCGCCGGATACCGGACGCGATGAGATGCGAGCACCAATAGGCGCTTAAAGCAGCCCGGGCGCGAACACATCCTTTGATGCTGTATCGACCATTTTAGTTCGTCGCGAATGGCGAAAGTCTTACCCAACGCAGCGCTAGAGCCACCTAGTAGCTCACCCACAGCGCGCTCGGAGCGCTCTACACACAAGCTTAAAACTGAAAAAAGCCGACCAACAGCGCATTGGATAATTGCGCGCGACCAGCGGGAAATTCGTTCAACTCAACGCCGCAATTGTTAGGATGCGCGGCTACGTCGTGCATGGTGAGGCTCGTTCAGCAAGCTGAATGGCGCGTTCACGATCACACCATGAAGCATAACAAGCTTTCCTAAGTCACGGCAAATGAACGAAAAAGTCGAACTCAAACGTACTCAAGTAGAACAAGTGGTGATCGATGAGCGCGCCGATGGTCAGCGCATTGATAACTTTTTGATCACCCATTTAAAAGGCTTGCCGAAAACTGCGATTTATCGACTATTGCGCACTGGCCAAGTTCGTGTGAACGGCAAGCGCATCAAACAAACCACGCGCTTGGAGTCAGGACAAACGGTGCGCGTGCCGCCGGTGCATCTGCCTGAAGCCGGCGAGCTGTTGGCGCCATCGGCTGGGTTAAAAACGCATTTGCTCGAGGCTAAGTTATTTGAAGACGACGCGTTTGTGGCGATCAATAAGCCGTCGGGTTTGGCCTCGCACGGCGGTAGCGGTATTTCGCTGGGGTTGATCGAGGCGATGCGTCAAGTGCATCCTGCGGGCGCCAAGCTTGAGCTGGTGCATCGGCTGGATCGCGAGACATCGGGAGTGATCCTACTCGCGAAAAAGCGCACTGCGCTGGTTGAAATCCAACGTCTGATTGCTGCCAATCAAACCGATAAAACCTATCTGGCGCTGCTCGCGGGCGTGGTCAAAAAAGAGCGTTTCGACGTCAATGCGCCGCTCGATACCGAGCAGCGCTCGGGTGGGGAGCGCACTGTACGAGTCAGCGCGAATGGCAAGCCGAGCTTGAGTTTCTTCAAGGTTTTGACGCGTTGCGCGGGTGCCACATTGGTCAGCGTCAAGATTGAAACCGGCCGTACCCACCAAATTCGCGTGCATGCCCAACACGTTGGCCATCCCGTACTCGGCGATGAACGCTACGGCGATGCCACTGCAAACGCCGAGATGCGCAAGCGCGGGCTGAAGCGTTTGTTTTTACACGCGCAGCTGTTTGAGTTCAAACTGCAGCGCGATTACTTTATCGACGCACCGCTGAGCGGCGAGCTCAAGGCGTTTTTGGACGTGCTAGCCAGCGCTTGAGCGCCCTAGCCGAAAAACCGTACGCCCACGCTTAAATTGCGCAACGTCGGGCCACTGGCCAGCGCGCCGAGGGCGAGCCCGAGCAGCCAATGCGAGACGATGATCGGGCTCATGGATGAATAGCGTTTGACCTGCTCCGCCCACAAGACCCCCGCCAACGCGCTGAAGCACATCAATGCAAAATTCGGCGTGTGCAGTAAGCCAAAGCCCAGCCCAATCGCCAGCGGACTTAAATTTTGGCCGCTCGCGCGCCGCGCCAACGCATTGAGCAGGCCAAACAGCAACGCTTGCTGCAACGGTACAAACAGCAGATAGCGAAGAGCCGCGTCTGAGTCAAAAGCCACCGTGTTGCGTTGCAGCCAAGCCAATAGCGCAATCGCTGAGCCACTGATCATCGTCATTTGAGCGGCGGCCAGCCACCCGGCTCGCGTGCCGAAGTTGAGCAATTGCCGGAACTTAAGCCGGCTGTTCTCAACAAGAGCCTGCCTGCCGAGGTACCTCATTCCCAACAGCGCTAGTAACAAGGTTGCAGCGGCCGCTAACAGCGCCATCAGCGGGCTCATAGGCGCATCAATGCCTTCACCGGGAAACTGACGCCAGCGCTCGTCGCGTGCCGCGAGCCACAGCTCGGGCGTCAGCTTTTGAATTGCCACGCGCGGGGCGGCTTGCGTGCCAAGCAGATCAATCGCATCAAGTTGCGCCACGCCGCTGCCTTCAAAATGGACGCTCAAACTCGCCACGCGCGTGTGCCAGCAGTTATCCGCGGCTGTCCCTTCGAGCGGCGCAAGCCTTAAGTCGAGCCAATTGAGCGTCCGATTGGGCTCAATTGGCGCGGATAAATAGTGAACCGCATCGAGCTCACACTGGGCCAGCAGCCGCATGGTTAGCGTTTCGGGCACCTGTGCGCGGATTCGAATTTGGGGGAACAGGGTCGTGCTGATTTGTTGACCGCGAAAATTCAAGCCCAGTCGCGCACTAGGGCTCGATTTAATGCGCAGTGGCGCGATCGACTGGAAGGTTCCTTCAACCGGACTCTCGCCCACTAAATCGCCGCGATCCGCGAAATCCCAACCACGCAGCGGCGCGCTGTTAAAAGTCTGCCAAACCGCCAGCGAAACCCACGAGATCCCGTAAAAAATCAGCGACGCCAGCAGCAGGCCGACCCATAAGCGACGGTTAAAGCCGGTCAATTTGCGCGGCGAGAATAAAATCATTCAACGACAAACCACCCACATCATGGGTATTCAAGCGCACTTTGCAGCGCCCAAAACTCACCTCCAAATCAGGGTGATGATCGGCGCGATTGGCCAGATGCGCGAGCGCATTGACAAAGCTCATCGTCAAATAAAACGAGGCAAATTTGAATTCACGGGAAATCGAGCGAGCGTCGGTTGCCAGCTGCCAGTGGGCAACTTGCTGCAAATGGGCATTGATTTCGGCGCTATCTAGGGCGCGCGCGGCGGCGCGAGGGGCTTGATCGGCAAGATTCATGGACGTCATCGCGCTATGGGGACGCTCAAAGTATAGATAATGCAGCGATGACCATTCGATCTTTGACACCACTGAACCGTGGTGACGTCGTGCGCTTGCGCCACACATCCACGTCCCTCGCCAACAATCCGTGGGGCGATCCAGTCACTCGCGATGTCGCGGTGTATTTACCGCCCGGTTTCGACCGAGGCCTCAACTCGAACTTGCCACTGCTGGTGAGCCTGGCGGGTTACACCTCAAGCGGCTTGGCGCATGTCAACTGGCGCGCTTTTGAGGAATCGCTGCCCGAGCGTTTGGATCGACTTATCGATGCGGGCGCGATGGGCCCGGCGGTCGTGATGTTCCCCGATTGCTTTACCTCGCTCGGCGGCAACCAGTATGTCAATTCGCCCGCCCTAGGTAACTACTCAGACTATTTGCTCAACGAGCTGATTCCGCTTGTTGAGGCGCAATTTCAAACGGATCCAGCGCGTCGCGCTGTGTTTGGAAAATCCTCCGGCGGCTACGGCGCGCTGATGTTTGCGATGCGCAATCCTGGCTACTTTGCAGCTGTCGCCTCGCACGCCGGCGATGTCGGCTTTGAGACGCTGTTTCGTCCGGCATTCCCCGAAGTAGCCACCACTTTGCGCGATTGCCAGGGCGATCTGACGCGATTTATCAAGCGTTTCTGGGGTGCCAAAAAAGTCGGCGGCGGCGACGTTACCGCGCTGATGATTTGCGGTATGGCGGCAAGCTTTGATCCCGATCCAAGCCAGCCGCTCGGCTTTTGTTTGCCATTCGATTTGCACACCTGCCAGTTAGATCAAGCGCGCTGGCGCCGTTGGCTCGACCACGATCCATTGAATGCACTCGAACGCTCGCACAAGGCGCTTTTGGGCCTCAAAAAGCTCTATATTGATGTCGGCACGCGCGACGAATACCACATGCAGTACGGCTCAAGGCTGCTGCATGCGCGGCTGGATGCGCTCGGCGTAGTGCACCACTATGAAGAATTTGATGGTAGTCATTCAGGGATCGACCACCGCCTAGACCTATCTCTAACCCAACTCTACGGTGCAATATGAACGCTCCCGAAATCCAGATTGGCAGCTCAGCGGTCAGCTATTTCAAACAGCTGATCGAGAAACAGGCGTTTGACTCACTTGGCATTCGCTTAACTGTGGTCAAAGCGGGCACGCCGAGCGCCGACGTCAAGCTATCCTTTTGCGATTCTGAGGATGTCCAGCCGAGCGATGTGCAAATAGCCCTCGACGGTTTCACGCTGTACATCGATACTGATTCAGCGCCCTTCCTCGATCGCGCCGAGATCGATTTCACCGAGAACAATCTAGGCGGGCAGCTGTTGATCAAAGCGCCCGATATCAAAGGCAAGCCGCCGTCTGGGGACGCTGACATCATCGAGCAGGTGCAGTTCTTGCTGACCACAGAAATCAACCCGTCGGTTAGCCAGCACGGTGGCGTGGTGAGCTTGGTTGAGGTCACCGACGATGCCATTGTGGTGCTGAAATTTGGCGGTGGTTGCCAGGGCTGCGGCATGAAGGACGTGACCCTCAAGCAAGGGATTGAGAAAACCCTTCTTGAACGAATTCCGAGCGTGCGCGGCGTGCGCGACGTCACCGATCACGCCAGTGGCGCGAATCCTTACTTTCGCGCTTGAAGTATCGTGAGCTGAGCAGCCGAGAGCAGCACAAACACCCAGCCAGCTAACAGCGCAATCCCACCAAACGGGGTCACCGCGCCTAGCCAGGACAAACCGCTCAGCGCGAGCACGTACAAGCTGCCGGAAAACAGCACAATCCCGGCAGAAAAAGCCACGCTGGCCGCTCGCAGCCACCTTGTAGTCGGCGCTAGCGACAGCGCAAGCAACACCAGCGCGTGCGCGAGATGGTAATGGACGCCGGTTTGAAACGTGAGCAGCGCCGAAGCGCTCAAATAGCCTTTTAGCCCATGCGCGGCAAACGCACCGATCGCGACGGCGGTAAATCCCGCGAGCCCAGCGGCAATCCGTTGAGCTCGCGGTGACATGTCTTACGGTTTCGCGGCCGCTTCCGGCTGCTTGAGCATTTCGTCCATCTTTTTGTTGGCTTGCGCAAACTTGAAGCTCGGCACGGTGTAGGTCCACGCGCTGGTCTCGGCCGTAAACGCCCCAATGGATTTACGAGCTTTCTCTAAACTCGCCTGCCCATCCGCCTTCGCTTTTGCGACCAGCGCTTGACGCGTGGCCACCGCGTTGGCATCGGCGCCATCGGTCAAAGCCTGCGGCTCTGGCGGCTGGTTGGCCTGCGCGAGCGCCTCGTCAAAGCGCGCGCTGATCGTCATGTACTGCTTGCCCTCGACCTCCCACAAATCAGCGAGATAGACACGACCGTCAAAGGTTTGCGTCTCAAGCTGAAAAGCGCCGCTCGGCGGAGTGGCGTCCTGCGCTTTAGCCGCCACGTCGTCGAAGTTCAACGTGCCGACAAATCCGGCCAAGCCATTCGCGACAAACTCGGACGCCACTTCACGCTTCGGTGGAATGTTCTGCAATACAAAGTTTTGATCTTCGCGCAGGTTTTTACTAACGCTCAGCCTGCCGTCAGGCCGAATCACGCTGACGGTTTTGATGTCCGACGCCTGCACGTCCAGCAGTTCCTTTTTGAGCCACTCGGCAGGCACTTTCGGCACCGTAATCGTGCCCGACACCAGTTTGCTGACCGCCGAATCGCTAGCCCGCACAAAAGTACCGGCGCTGCCCTGGGTGCTGGTCTTGCCGACGATCACGCTGATCGGCTTTGAGCCGCCGCTGAGATCCACGCGCACGCCTCCGGCTTGCGCATCCGCCACATCCTCGACGCCGAGTTTGGCGTAAAGGTCTTTTTGCGCCGTTTTATCTTCAAGCACCCGCGCGTCGCTCAAGCCGAGCAGCACCTCACGGACCTTGCCAATATTGGCTGGGTAGTTAGCCTTTTCCTCCACCATCCAACCGACGCTTGCTTTGTTCAAGGTAACTGCCACGGTGTTGCTGGCGCCGGTTACTTTGAGCTGCGAGATGGCATTGAGATCGGCTTCAAGTGCCGGCAAGAATTTGCCCGAGCCGCCTTCAAGACTTACCGGTGCCCGTTTTTGGTTCAGCAATAGCGCGCCCATCAGCGCAAAAAACGCGACCGCCGCCAGGATTAGAAATTGTTTCTGTTTCATGTCATTAAGCCTTTGCTCGGCGATTTCGGGTAAAAACGACAACCAGCACAAACACCGTCAATAACAGCGGGATCAGCCCAATATTGATCCATTTAAGGCGCGTGCCCAATGCCTCAATATCAGCGTCGAGATTGCGCTGTACCTGGCGTAGGTCTTTGCGAATTTGCAGCTTCTGCGCCTGAAAATTAACCAGCTCGCTTTTCTGATCGGCGCTCAAAATCAGCTTCTGCTCATCGGACTTGCCTTGCTGTAATTCAGCCAGCTTGGTCTCAGTTTCGGTCAGGCGCTCCTTCAACTGCTTCTCGGTATCGCGGAACTCGTTCTCAGCGGATCGCCGCAGCGCCTCGACTTTGGTGAATGGGCGCTGTGCGACCGCACGACCACGAATAGATATCAGCGCGTTGGATCCGGTTAAATTGTCGATTCCGTTGCTGACCAAATCCGAGTTATTGGCGAACGGTGAAAGCAAAGATTGGCCAAAGAAATTCTGCGTCTGTACCCACAGTCGATTGGTCAGTATGTCGGTGTCGGCAAACAGCAAAATACTAATTGCGTTTTTACTCTCAGCCAGATGCTCGGGCGTGCTCGCGCGTTCCGGGAATGCTGATTTGACCTTACCGGTGACGCGTCCAGCAATCACGTAGCTAACGCCCGTTGGCTTAAAGCCGTCGAGCAGAGCAGTTGGGTCGGGTGAGAATTTAATCTTATCGACCGCGATTGGCTGCGCCTGCTTGGAAGATTGCAAGATCGGCTCGATCCTGGTGGTCGCCCCTTCGGCGGCTTGAATAAAGCCGGCACTCGCCACATTAATCGTCTCCAGATTAGCGCTGATCACGTCCTTCTGGTTCATCGCCGACTTATTCAAACCCAAAATCCCGAGATGGCGTATCGGCTGCGAGCCTTGCTGCATGCCCACTTGTAGCGCGTATTCAGCATCGCCGACAAATTGATTGGGGTCAAACTTGATCCCCCACGCTTTAAACAGTGCGGGCAAATCGGAACTCTTTGGCGCAAACATCGCAGCACCCGGATTATTGGGATCTTCCGGCGGCGTATCGGTATCAGAATTAGGATCCACAAACAGCGCCAGTCGCCCACCGCGCAGCACAAACTGGTCAATCGCATAGAGCATGTCATCGCTTAAGGTTTTCGGATGAACCACCATTAGCACGTCGATGTCTTTATCGACAGTTTTGGTATCCGGGCCCAAGTTGCGCACATCAAACAGCTCCTTCATCTGCGCGATCACCGCCCAGGGCTCGCCCATGCTGCGGCTTTGCGGGTCAAAGTTGCCCTGCATTGGCAATGACGACAGCAGGCCCACCACCGGCAGCTTTTGCTTGGCTAAACTGTGCACCAGCTTAACCACGTCGTATTCGAGGAACGCTTCTTTGTCGGGTTGAAAGAACGTGATTGATTCCTCGCCATTGACCGAGTTCGAACCGGCGAGACCAAAGAACACGTTATCGCCATTGCCGACTGGGACTGCCTGCAAACCGAACGCGGTCGCACGATCTTCATCTTCCGAAAACGGCACCGGGTCGATGATTTGGAGCTTTACTTTGCCGCCGGAGGCATCGCGAATTTCCTCAAGCATTTCACGCACGCGATTGGCATAGGTGCGCAAGGGCGGCAGGCTTTCGGTGGCCTTGTCGGAGAAGAAGAAATACAGATTGACCGGCTCTTTGATCTCTTTGAGCACCTCACGGGTACCGTCAGAGAGGCTGTAGAGGTTGCCCTTGGTTAAATCAATTTTCGCGCCACGAAACAGACTATTGGAGATAAACGTCAGCGTGACAAACAAAATGGCCAGTACAAATAGGCCGGTGCTGGAAAATAGTTTTTTATGGGTCATGATGATTAATTCCTAATCCGCTTTCTTCATATCGATCACCAGCACCGTGGCGTACAGCCAGAAGCCGATCATCATTGCAAAATACAAAATGTCTCGAAGGTCGATGACGCCTTTTTGCATCTCGCTAAAATGCGTGAGAATGCTGAGGCTGGAAATCGCATCGACCAGGACTTGATTCAGGAAAATATCAAAGAACGACAGGATCATCGGATAGCCTGCCAGCAGAAAGCCGAAACACACCACCACGGTAATAATGAACGCGATCACCTGATTGCGCGTCGTGGCCGAAATGCACGAGCCAATCGCCAGAAAACTTCCAGCCATCAGCCATGAACCTAGATATGCAGCCAAGATGGCGCCATTGTCGGGCGAGCCCAAATAGTTCACCGACAGCCAAATTGGGAACGTAAGCGCTAACGCAATCCCGACAAACACCCATGCGGCGAAAAACTTTCCCAATACCGCCTGGAGCATGGTGATCGGCAAAGTCAGCAATAGCTCGATGGAGCCTGATTTGCGCTCCTCAGCCCAGAGGCGCATGGCAACAGCTGGCACCAGGAACAAATACAGCCAGGGATGGAAGCTAAAAAACGGCAGGAGATCCGCTTGGCCGCGCTCAAACAAGCCGCCCATTTGGAAGGTCAAAGCGCCGGCGAGAAGCAAAAAGATCACGATAAACACATACGCGACGGGCGTCGCGAAGTAACTCTTTAACTCGCGTTTAAAAATAATAGTGGCGGGATTCATTTGAGATAGTTCCTTAGGCAGCTTTGTGCGCAGTCACGGAGCGAAACACGTCGTCTAGGCGACCGCGTTCAACTTGAATTTCATCGACCACCAGCGCGCGCTCGCGCAGCATTTCGTTGACTTGGGCAAATAGCGATTTGCCGGGCTTGGGAAACGCACTGACGTGACCGGTGAGTGCGTCGACTTCAACAGACGCCACATCGCTGATCGCGTCTAAGCCGCTCTTGAGTGCAGCGGTATTTGACGTGCGCAGCGTGACCGCGTTGTGGTATCGCGACAGCGCTTCGAGCTTGGCGGGCGTATCGTCGGCGACAATTCGGCCCTTATTGATAATGATCGCGCGACCACAAACCGCGTCCACTTCTTCCAGAATATGCGTCGAGATAATGATGGTTTTATCGCGTGCAATGGCGTTGATCAAGCCGCGCACTTCGGCTTTCTGATTCGGATCGAGGCCGTCGGTCGGTTCGTCCATGATCAGCACTTTCGGATCGTGGATGATCGCCTGGGCCAATCCAACGCGGCGCTTGAAGCCTTTAGAGAGCGTTTCAACCTGTTGACCGACCACGTCGTTTAAATCCAGCCGCGACAACACGTCGCGGGTGCGCTCGGTTTTACGACTGCCGCTTAAGCCGCGGATGTCGGCAATAAAGCTCAAAAATTGCGCGACGGTCATTTCGCCGTAGCTTGGCGCGCCTTCTGGCAAGTAGCCGAGCTGGCGCTTGGCTTCAAGCGGTTGGGTTTCGACATCGAAACCGCAAATTTTCCCGCTGCCAGAGGTCGGCGTCAGAAAGCCTGCGAGCATCTTCATCGTGGTCGATTTGCCGGCACCGTTGGGGCCGAGAAATCCCAACACTTGTCCCGGTTCGACGCTAAAACTCATGCGGTCTACCGCGAGATAGTCCCCAAATCGTTTGGTTAGTTCTTTAGTCTCAATCATTTAGTGGTTGTCCCCAAGTGGCACCGTGCGCCCTGGTGCGGCAAGTGAATGCAGCAACGCGACGCGGCAGGAAGAAGCGGCGCGCATTCTATCCGGCTTGAACGCCGGATTAGCGCCGATTTGCCGACCCACGTCACGCGAAAATAGTTCCATGCAGGCAATTTATGCTTGTGACTCGCGCTCTAAGTGTGCGAAAAAGACCCACTTGGGGCCGCCTGCGCCCCGCCTCCTGAGGTCGTCCGCAATGGATCGAGTTGCCGTGTTTGTGGATGCGGGCTATCTGTTTGCGCAAGGCTCTTATGCACTCACCGGCCAGCGTATGCCGCGCAATGCCTTGCAGCTGTTGCCCGATAGAGTGCTTGAGTTTCTGACCAACCTGGCGTTTGAGCGTTCGTCATTGCCTCTATTGCGCGTGTATTGGTACGACGGCCAAACCGCGCAGCACGAAACATTGGCGCACGTTGACGGTATCAAGATGCGCCTGGGCTATATCAACAGCTCCGGTGAGCAAAAAGGCGTCGATTCGCTGATCGTCACTGACATGATCACGCTGGCGCGCAATCACGCAATTTCCGATGCGCTGCTGCTGTCTGGGGACGAAGATACCCGCGTTGGCATGCAGCAAGCGCAAGAGTTTGGAGTGCGCGTGCATTTGGTTGGGATTCGCCCCAGCCGGGGCACGCAGTCGATGATGTTGCAGCACGAAGCCGATACCAACTACGAACTTAGCCCGGCTGAGCTCGCCACGTTTTTAGTGGTCCGCGCTGAATCGACTGTGGCGCTTGAGCCCGTTGACGGCGCCAAACTGCTGGAGGAAGTAGCTGTGCGAGTGGCGGCCGAAGTCATTGATAGCGATCTTGCAGCGCTGCTAGAAAGCATCCAAAAGAGCGGCCAAATGCCCAAGGAGATCGACGGGCGGCTGCTGGCATTGAGCGGCTCGAGGCTAGAACACTCCCTTGACTCCAAACAAAAAGCGCAGCTGCGCAAGACCTTTGTAGCGCTCTGCGAGGCACGCTTTGAAAGCCTTCAATTGCCCGGCTGAAGGCTCAAGTTTAAACGGGTTGGATAGCGCTTCGGCGCGCCTGTAAGCGCGAGCGGGACCGGCGTGAAAGAAATTAAAGGTCAGCAAGCACCATTAATTGCGTGCAAGCTCGGTGGCGCTCGAGCAAGATCACTCTAAACGAGCTGAAGCCGCTCCCGCCCACAGTGAGCTAAATGACATCGAGAGCTCTGCAAAATAGTCGCGCTCAAAAAACGTGAACCGGTTTTCTTGATAGATCGCCTGCATCGCCGGCAGTGGGCGCAGCATTTGCCACAGGCCGATCACCAGCGCGTGGGTGTGCATCAACAGCGCCACGCCGTCGCTAGGCTGGCGTATGACAAAGCGCTGCTCGATTAAGCTGCCGCTGTGCTGGATGCGCGTCGCAATGCGCTGCTTGAAGGTAAAACTAGCCTGAACCGCAATGCCGCGGCCCATCATGTCCACGCAGCGATTGACCAACGTCAGGTACGTGGAATGGTCGACGATCTTGAGCTTAATCACCGCCAAGATATCCGCTGAATCAACCGGCGTTTGGGCTTCGAGGCAGTGATCTAGCGCGTCAAAAAAATCTTCGACGTGACGCGCATGCAGCGCCAGCAGCAGCTCTTCTTTGCTCGGAAAATACAGATACAGCGTGCCTTTGGCGACGCCCGCACCGATTGCCACAGCGGCCATGTTGATATTGCTGTCGACTTGCTTGATGAGCAACTGCTCGGCGGCATCGAGAATTTCTCGACGTCGTTCTTGCTTCTCAGGGCTGCTGCGCATGGCGGCAAGTTCGGCACATTCCCCGACTCTAGGCGCGGGCCGCGGGTGCGTCAAACGCTTCCACCCTGAGCTTCCAACTGATGCCAGCGTGCATAGGCCGCTTCTAATTCGTTGACCAACACGCTTTGGCGCATCTGAGCGGCGCGCACCGCGTCCTGGGATTGCCGAAAAAACGCCGGCGCCAGCATGCTCGCGGCCAGTGCGGCCTGCTCGGCTTCGATTGCATCAATGCGACCGGGCAGCAGTTCCAGCTCGCGTTTGTCCTTGTAGCTCATCTTGTTCGGCGACTTCTTCTGGGCGTCGCGCGGTTGCCCTTTAGCGCCGCCCTTGCCTGCTTCAACGGGCTTGCGCAAGCGCATCCAATCACTGTAGCCGCCGACGTTTTCGACCACGCGGCCGTCGCCTTCCAGCGCAAGCGTGGAGGTCACGACATTGTCCATAAATTCGCGGTCATGGCTGACCAAAATCAGCGTGCCGGGATAGTTTTGCAGCTGCTCCTCCAGCAGCTCGAGGGTTTCCAAATCGAGATCGTTAGTCGGCTCATCCATCACCAGCAGGTTGTGCGGCTTGGAAAAAAGTTTGGCCAGCAGCAAACGATTGCGCTCGCCGCCCGAGAGCCGCGAGATCGGCGCGAGCGCTTGTTCGGGGCTGAACAGGAAATCGCCCAGGTAGCCCATGATGTGCGGATTGCTATCGCCCAAGCGGATGTGCGTGCGGCCTTCGGCGACATTCTCAAGCGCGCTTAAACGCTCGTCCAGGCTCAAACGCGCTTGATCAAAATACGCGACTTCCAGATTAGTGCCTAACGTCACTTCGCCGGAATCGGGCTTGAGCTCGCCCAACAGCAGGCGGATCAGCGTGGTTTTGCCAGCGCCGTTCGGGCCGATAATCCCAACCCGATCACCGCGCATCAGCACCAGCGACAAATCGCGCACCAGCGTGCGATCGCCGTAGGCAAAAGAAAGCTCCTCGGCCTCGATCACCAGTTTTCCAGAATTTTTACCGGCGGCGGCTTGCAAGGTGATCGAACCTTGCGCGTCGCGGCGAGCGGCGCGATCGCGGCGCAGCTGATAAAGCGCGCGCACGCGGCCTTCATTGCGCGTGCGCCGCGCTTCAATGCCTTTGCGAATCCACACTTCTTCAGCCGCCAGGCGCTTGTCAAACAGCGCGCTTTGTTTGGCTTCGGCGTGATCGCGCTCGGCGCGACGGCGTAAATAGTTGTCGTAGTCGCCCGGCCAGCTGGTCAAGTAGCCGCGATCGAGCTCGAGAATGCGCGTCGCCAACCCGCGCAAAAAGGCGCGGTCGTGGGTGACAAACACCAGCGCGCCGGCAAAGCGTTTGAGCAGATCGCTAAGGCGCTCGATCGAATCGATATCCAGGTGATTGGTCGGCTCATCGAGCAGCAGCAAATCCGGCTCAACAGCCAGCGCGCAGGCCAAATCAACCTTGCGTCGCGCCCCGCCGGACAGCGATTCGACCAGCGCGTCGGGGTCTAGGCCAAACGCGTCGATCAGCGTGTCGGCGCGGATATCCGGCGGCAAATGCGACGGCGCGTTGAACGCGTCCAGTTTCAGCGCCTCTTGCATAATCATCGCGCTGACGCTTAGGCCGCTAGCGGCGCTGGGACGTTGATCCATCAGCGCAAAACGCAGGCCCGACGCGCGCACAACTTGCCCTGAATCGGCGCTTTGCTCACCGACCATCAGCTTCATCAGCGTTGATTTGCCGGTGCCGTTGCGGCCCAAAATGGCTGCCCGCTCGCCGCGTACCAAGGTCATGGAAACGTGGTCGAGCAGCACCTGATTGCCGAACGCGAGTTCGACGTCGTTGAGTTGGATCAGTGACATTTAGGACTTCAGATAAGCCAGCACATCGGCGCCGTGGGTTTCAGGTTTGACTTTTTCCCAGACTTTCTCGACCTGGCCTTGCGCGTCGACCACATAGGTGCCGCGATGGATGCCCATGTACTTTTTGCCGTACATGGATTTTTCCAGCCACAGCCCGCAAGCCTCGATAAACGCGTGTTCCGGGTCGGCTAACAGCGGAAAATTGAGCGCGTATTTTTTGACGAATTTCGCGTGCTTGCCTTCGTCATCGGCACTCACGCCAAACACTTGCGCACCAATAGCTTTGAAATCAGGCAAGTTGTCGCGGAACGAACACGCCTCTTTGGTGCAGCCGGGTGTGTCGTCTTTCGGATAAAAGTACAGCACGTAGCGCGTTCCCAACAGGCCTGCGCGCGACACGCTCGCGCCTGAATCGGTTTGCAGCGTGAAATCAGGGATTGGATCGCCAGGGGTCAACATGCGCTTTTGCCGTCAAAAAGGAGCGCCACAGTAGAGGAAACTGCGCGTTGAGGCGAGGTCGTTGAACGCATAGGGTCGCAGTTGGGTTTTATGCGGGTTCGGTTTTAGGCGGGCAGCAGCAGCTTCGCGCCATCGCGCACGCCGATGGCGGCTATCAAGCTGTGGAGCTCGCGCCAAAAATCGCCAGCGGCGTGGCCTTTGCTGATCCGCTCAAGCTTCGCAATCTGCGTCAAACAAGCGCGCATACGCGCCAGGCCTAAGCGCGTTGCGGCTGGGCGCAGCTGCGGGCGCCGCGCGGAATAAACCCCAATGCGCTCGCAAGCCGCGTCGAAATCAACGCCCCGACTTTTGAATTCGGCGAGCTTTAACAGCTGACGGATCGGCTCGGCGAATGCCCACACCACCAGCGGTGCGGCAAAGTTTTCGCGCTCTAAACTTAAGGCCACGCGCAGCGCTTGCGCCACGTTGGCGCTCAAAGTCAGCTGCAGCAAACGGTACACGTCAAAGCGCGCTTGGTCAGACATCAGCGCATCGATGGTCTCCACGCTCACCGCGCCACCTTCTTGGATCAGCTTGAGCTTTTCGATCTCCTGATCGGCCGCCAGCAGATTGCCCTCAGAGCGCTCGGCGAGCAGCTCAATGGCGTCATTACTGGGTTTGAATCCAGCCGCCTGAAAGCGCTTGGCGAGCCAGGCGGGCAGCTTGGCCGTGGGCACTGGCGCGCAATCGATCACTACGCCGGCGCGTTCGGCTTGCGCATACCAGCTTTCTTTGCGCGCGGTAGCGTCCAGCGTATCGACCCGAATCAGCAAGATTTGATCGTCCGGCAGCGCGCCAAAATGCTCGGCGAGCGCTGCTTGCCCGTCTGCGTTGAATTTGGCGATCGCGCAATGCAACTCGATGAGTTTGCGCTGCGCGAACAGGCCCATGCTGACGCGCGCGCGGGCTAATTCAAACCAGTCGAATTTGCTGTCGACTGAGTACACCTCGCGGTCCGCGTAGCCATTTTCGCGCGCGGCGCGGCGGATGCAGTCGACCGATTCGCGGATCAACAGCGGCTCCTCGCCAATCACTGCGTACGCCCGTTTCAGGCCACTGGCTACAGTTCTTTGCAATTCTTCAGGGCTTACGCGCATAGGGATTTAAGCTGCATTTAACCGGTGCTCGGATACTCTGGGGGATGAATACAAGCATAACTGAGGGCCTCTACCTCGCATCGCAGTCGCCGCGTCGCATGGCGCTGCTGGCGCAATTGGGCTGGTATCCAAAACTACTCACCATCGATTTCGATGAGACACCGGTTGCCGCTGAATCGCCTGAAGCATTTGTTGAGCGCATGGCGCGAGGCAAGGCGCGCGCCGGATTAGTTTCGTTGGGCAAGTTACCTGGTTGCGTGATCGCGGCTGATACCGAAGTGATTTTGGACGGCGCTATTTTCGGCAAGCCGCGCGATTTAGCCCATGCAACGGCCATGCTCGAGCGCTTGAGTGCGCGCACTCACCAGGTGTTGAGCGCGGTATGCGTGATCGATGCGCGCGGGGAATCTTTTAGCTTGTCGAGCAGCGAAGTCGATTTCGCCGAGCTCAGTGCGCACACGATCGGGCGCTATTTGGCCACCGGCGATTCATTCGGCAAGGCTGGCGCGTACGGTGTACAAGGCCACGCCGCAAGCTTTATCAAAGCCATTCGCGGCAGCTATTCCGGCATCATGGGCCTACCGTTATTTGAAACGGCGCAGCTTGTGACAGCGCGCCTCAGTGGAGCGCCATGAGCGAAGAAATCCTGATTAACGTCACCCCGCGTGAGACGCGTGTGGCCGTGGTTGAAAATGGCATGTTGCAAGAGGTGCATATCGAGCGTGCCGCCAAGCGCGGCTACGTCGGCAGCATTTACCACGGACGCGTGTCGCGGGTAATGCCGGGCATGCAGGCAGCATTTGTCGATATCGGCCTCGACCGCGCGGCGTTTTTGCACGCCTACGACATCATGCGACGCCAGGATGGTGAGTCGTCGGATGATTTCAGCGTGCCGCAAATCTCTGATTTGGTGCGCGAAGGCCACGGCGTGATTGTGCAGGTGATCAAGGACCCGATCGGCTCAAAAGGCGCGCGCCTGACCACCCATTTTTCGATCCCGTCTCGCTATTTGGTGCTGCTGCCCGCGTCGAAAACGATTGGCGTGTCGGCGCGTATTGAGGACGAAACCGAGCGCGCGCGGCTCAAGGAAATGGTCCAGAAATCGATGAACCCAGACGACCCGTGGGGCTACATCGTGCGCACCAATGCCGAGGGCGTCACCCGCGAAGCGTTGGCCGACGATCTGGCTTATCTATCCAAGCTGTGGGCAGCGGTGAAGACGCAAATGCTGCGCGCCGAGGTAGGCACGCGAATCTACGAAGAACTGTCGCTGCCGTTAAAAACCCTGCGCGATTTGGTGACCAAAAACGTCGAGAAAGTGCGCATTGATTCCAACGAGGCATTGCAAAAAACGCTGACCTTTGCGCGCCAGTTTTTACCCGACTGGGTCGAGCACATTGAGCTTTACTCAGCGGATCGGCCGATCTTTGATTTGTATGGCGTCGAGGATGAAATCCAGCGTGCGCTGGACAAACGCGCGCAGTTGAAATCGGGCGGCTACGTGGTTATCGATCAAACCGAGGCGATGACCACGATTGATGTCAACACCGGCGGCTTTCTGGGCCACCGCAACCTTGAAGAAACGATCTTTCGGACCAATCTAGAAGCGGCGCAGACCATTGCGCGACAGCTGCGCTTACGCAATCTTGGCGGCATCATCATTATCGATTTCATCGATATGCAAGACACCGAGCACCAGCGCCAAGTGATCCGCACACTAGAGAAATCATTGAGCAAAGACCACGCAAAAACGCAGGTTTACGACATGTCGCCGCTCGGCTTGGTGCAAATGACGCGCAAGCGCACCACCGAGAGCCTTGAGCACGTGCTGTGCGGACCGTGTCCGGCGTGCAGCGGTCGCGGCACGATGAAAACCAAGGAAACCGTGTGCTACGAGGTGTTCCGCGAAATCACCCGCGCGGTGCGCCAATTTGAGGCTGAAAAGCTGCTGGTACTGGCCTCGCCGTCGGTGGTAAACAAGATCATGGACGAAGAATCGGCCGCTGTGGCTGAACTTGAAGAATTCATCGGCAAAACGATTCGCTTTCAAGCCGACGAGCAGTATTCGCAAGAACAGTTCGACGTGGTTTTGCTGTGAGTTACCTGCCCGCTTGCAGACCTCGGTTGACGGTCGGGCCTAAGTGAAACGCGTACTGCGCAAGCTCAAAAGCGTCTGTTGGACGGCGTTAAGCTTGAGCGTGATTCTGCTGGCCGCGCTGATTGGAGCGGTCCACTTGGCGCTGCCGCACGTTGAAGGACTCAAGCCGGCGATCGAGGCGCAGCTAAGCGCATCGCTGCATCGGGAAGTGCGGGTTGCACGGCTCAGCGGCGCTTGGGTCGATGGCCGACCGGTGATCAACCTGCGCGGTATGACCTTAGGACGCACCGTGCGTGCCAGCGCGTTTGAGGTGCCGCACGCGGAGCTAACGGTAGACGCATTGGCGTGGCTTAGAGGCGGCCAGCCGCGCGTGTTTGAGCTCAGCATCCTGAACCAGGAGCTCAAGATCGTGCGCCAGCGCGATGGTCGAGTGGTGCTTGCCGGAATCGGTTTGAACAACGATCCGATGTCACAAAATTTTGTGCTCGATGAGGGCGCGCTCAATTTGAAAGGGTTGAGCTTGCGCATTCTCGATGAAGCGAGCGGACGCAGCATCGCGCTCAGCGGCCTTGACCTGCGCGCGACGCGGCTCGGTGAGCGGGTCACTCTCGGCGGCAGCTGGCAGCAGAAAGCCGATGGTGCGCGGGCTGAGTTGATTGCCGATTTAGACGCCAGCGGCGGCGCATTAAATGGCCGCATTTATGTGCTCGCGCAACGCATCGATTTGCGCGCTTTAGATCTCGGCACGCTGGCGCCGCAGCTGCTCGGCGGAAGGGTTTCCGGTCAACTTTGGGCGCAGGTGCACGACGGTGAAATTTCAAGCGTGCAGATGACGCCTGAGTTTTCTGATTTGCGCTTGCGCATCAGTGCCTCCGAAGCGCCACGCGCGCCGCCCCAGACCATCGAAATCGGCGCGCTGGCATTTTCAGCGTATCTCGCCCGAACCCGCGACACGGTTGAGATCACCTTAAGCGGGCTCAGCGATACCCGCACCCGCCCAAACGCTGGCTTCGTGCACGCGCGCATCGACCAGCGCGAGCCCGGCACGCAGCGGCTGGAAGTGACCGCGCGCGGCTTCGCCGTTGAACATTTGCGCAGCGCCTTACTGCTCACGGATTTCTTAAGCGCAAGCGCGCGAGAACTTCTAATCAGCACCGACCCGCACGGCTGGGTCGATTCGCTGCGGCTGCGTGCTGAGCTGGGAAGCCAAACGCAATTCATTGCCGAGCTCGATCTGCTGAAGGCCAGCTGGCAGCCGTTCAAACAGTGGCCGGGCGCGGAGCGCTTGGACGTACGCCTGCGTGGCAGTGAGCGCGAGGGTGCGCTGCAAATCAGCACGACGAAAGGCTCGCTCAGCTGGCCGCATCTGTTTAACGAGACCTTTGCGCTCAGCGAGCTCAACCTGCCACTAAGCTATTCGCGCAGCGATTCAGGCCTGAACTTAAGCGCCGAAACGCTTGCTCTGAATACCCAAGACCTGCGCCTCGCGGGTCGGGTCGCACTCGATTTCCCAAGCGCTGGCGGCCGCCCCTTTGCCGATATCCAGCTCAAAATCGACGACTTGGAAATTAAAAATGCACGGCGCTACTGGCCGAAACGCGGAATGGCCCCGCGCAGCATTAAATGGCTCAATGAAGGCTTGCTTGCTGGCAGCTTAAACGACGGGGAGATCCTGCTGCATGGCGATCTCAACGACTGGCCGTTTCGTGGCAAACGCGGACGCTTCGAGGCATCCGCTGTGGTGTCCCAAGCCACGTTGAAATTCAATCCTGCCTGGCCTCATTACGAAAACTTTTCGGCTGACCTGACTTTCGTTGACCAAAGCCTGCAAATTCACGCGAGCGGCGGAAGCGTGGTCGGCAATCCGATGGAACGCGCGGTGGCACGTATCGACGATTACCGCGACGCGATCCTTGATCTCGAGTTTGCTGGCGCCAACGATGCCCTGGGCTTGTCGGAGCTGATCCGCCAGTCGCCGATCCATACCCAAACCGGGCGTATTTTTGACACGTTAACAGCGCTGGGTCCGGCGCGCGCCGAGGGCGCGTTTAAGTTGAGCTTAAAGCCCGGCGTGAAGGATTTAAAACTTGACGGTCGCGTGACGTTAGACGGCGTGGACTTTGCGCAGCCGCAGTGGACGCTAAATCTGAGCGCTGCGCGTGGCGTGTTGAATTTCACCGAAGATGGCTTGAGCGGCGATGGCATCGAGCTTACAGATCGTGATATCCCAATGTCGATCGCGCTGCGCAGCGGACGCGCAACCGGCGTTGCCAACCAGCCGTTTAGCGCGCGCGGGCGCCTGCACGCATCGATCCAACAGCTGCTCCGAGTAAGGCCGCAAAGTGCGGAGAGCCTGCTGGATCGCGTCTCAGGATTGGCTGATTTTGATCTGGAATTGCTGGTCAATAAACAGGCCGACGGACGCTTGCAGACCACCTTGGCGCTTGATTCTGACCTGACCGGCATCACGCTAGATTTGCCCGTGCCAATGAAAAAATCGCCGTTTGAAGCGCGCCGCTTGCGCTTTAGCAGCGCGCTGCCGCTCGGTGTGAACGGCTTGAACCTGAGCCTAGCTGGCCTCGGGCGCGCTGAGCTTTTGTACGATAAATCGCGGATTACCGGGCTCGATTTGGCGCTCGATTCTTCAATCTCGCCGCATGCGACGCCCGGTGCCTTCAGCGCTCGCGGCGCGCTTGATCAGCTTGATCTGAGTGAATGGCTCGAACTCAGCCAACCGCGCGCAAAGTCGCAGCCGGCGCTCGAGTTCGGCCCGTTTGATTTATCGGTCAAGCGCCTGATTTTCCTAAATCGCACATTTGCCGATACGGCGTTCAAGCTCAACAGCAGCGCAGCCAGCTACACGATCGATGTGGCGAGCCTAAGTGCCGAGGGGCGCATTGTGGTGCCGCGTAGCGCGGATCTACGCGTGCCGATTCAAGCAAAATTTAAGCGCTTAAACTGGCCGGAAGGCAGGGTAAATCCATCACCTGCCGCGCCAACCAATCCGACCGAGCTGCGCGCACTTCAGCTCACCGCCGACAATGTGCAGTTTCAGCGCGCGCGCCTGGGACGGGTCGCCTTAACCACTGAGCCACAGCCCAACGGCCTGAAGGTGCGCCAGTTCCTAAGCACGACCGGCGATACCCAAATCAGCGCGCGCGGCACGTGGACCCAATCAGGCGCGCAGGTGCTGTCGAATTTTCAGATTGATGTGACCGCTAGCAGCTTGGACGCGATGCTGCGCAACTTCGATTACGCCGGACGCGTTGAAGCGGCACCATTAACGGCTAAATTTGACGTGAGCTGGGACGGCGCCCCGGCTGATTTCGCCCTTGAGCGCTTAAGCGGATTGCTCAGCGCGAAGGTCGGCGCGGGACGCTTGCTCAAGGTCGAGCCGGGCCCAGGTCGAATCTTTGGCCTGCTCAGCTTGGAGGCCATTCCGCGGCGGCTGACGCTTGATTTCAGCGATATGTTTCAAAAAGGTCTGACGTTTGATCACATCACCGGCGATTTTCAACTGAGCGCCGGTCAGGCGTACACCCAAGGGCTGACAATTTCCGGCCCATCGGTCGATATCACGATTAAAGGCCGCACCGGCCTGATGGCGCGCGACTACTCCCAAGACATGGTGGTGTCACCCAAACTCGGCAACACGCTGCCGATTGTCGGTGCCCTCGCCGGCGGCCCCGTCGGCGCCGCAGCCGCATTTGTCGTCAGCGGCATTCTCAGCAAACCGCTATCGCAAATAGCGCGCTACCGCTACACCGTCACCGGCCCATGGAACAACCCAAAAGTTGTGCCGATGACCCCGGCACCGCGGGTTGAGGGTTAGAGCGACATCGCATTTCGACTGGCCTGGACTGGGTTCCTTTCGGCCT
>Ga0105048_10003447_pt1 | contig 25902 bp, 24 predicted proteins | sample MAT05_FD_78382 | JGI IMG/M metagenome (GOLD analysis project Ga0105048, IMG submission 78382) | Freshwater microbial communities from Lake Fryxell liftoff mats and glacier meltwater in Antarctica - MAT-05 | ecosystem: Environmental > Aquatic > Freshwater > Ice > Liftoff microbial mat | place... | reverse complement strand
TCACATTTTGAGCTTTCAAAGCCGAAGCCCGCGTTACCTTCGTAGATAGCTCCTGATTTTGAGCCGCAAACGTAGCTACTGAGTCTCGAGCCAGTTGCCGTTCCGTTTTGACAGTGTTATTTTCTACGTTGAGTGTTTGATTGGAAGACACCAATACGCCATTGTCGCGTTGGAGGTTAGCAATCAGCGTGTCCTTCTCCATTAGATAAGCCTCGTACTCTTTGATCTTAACATCGTACTTGGCGATCAATCCCCGCGTAGACGCGGCATTGCCACGACGCAGCGCTTCTTTGTCACGCTCCAAATCTGCTTTTACTTTCAAGAGTTCGTCAACGTTACCGCCAAGCTTCTGAACTTCAGCGATTTTGGCATCCAATGCCGTAGAGATCGAGTCTAACTTAACCCGCGTATTCGAAAGTTCTTCAACCCGCTCGCCTATCGTTACTTCTTGTGTATCGGATTTTTCCTTCGTAGTGAAGTAAAGATAACTCGACACGCCTGCCAGGCCCGTCATTAAAATCAGGGCGACCAAAAGCGCGCCATTCGTTTTAGATTTTTGCTGAGGATTCTGCTCCATAATCAGTTTGAATTTAACAGTTAAACATAAACTCGTAAATACTGTGTCATTCAAAGGGGGTTAAGTGGTTTGAAAGACGAGGCCAAAATAGGCACTCGACACGAAATTTCTAATAGATTGTTAGTTAACGGCTTAACGCAAAATATAGTTCAGTGATAGAGTAACAAGCCCATTTTTGTGGGACAGATTCAAAACGAAGGTCCCCCTGCTTTTGTTTTAGAGAAATAGACATTATTACAGAAAAAATATGCCTGAATTGCCAGAAGTCGAGATCCGAAGACACTATTTAGAAACATCATCATTGAACCAACCTATTGCTCATATAGATGTTGAAGACCGTAAATTATTGACAACTGACTATACTATTTTAAGCGAACGATTAACCGGTCGGTCGTTTGTTGGAACTCGCCGGGTGGGTAAAAACTTGTTTGTGTTTACCGATGATCCGACCGTGATTGTTCGAATGCATTTTGGCATGACGGGCGACCTCGACTATTACCATGCATCACTCGACAGACCCCGGTTTGCCCGCATCGTGTTTGCTTTTGAAAGCGGTTTCAACCTAGGCTTTCTGTGCCCTCGCAAATTTGAGCGCGTTGGATTGGTTGACGATATAAATCGGTTTTTGCTGGAAAAGAAAATTGGCCCCGATGGGCTCGACATTACGCTCAGTGAACTGAAAAGCCGCGTTCGTAAGCGAAAATCACCCATCAAACCGGTTCTGCTTGATCAGGCAACTACAGCCGGCTTGGGCAACTGGATTGTCGACGAAGTGCTGTTTCAGGCCAAAATTCACCCCAAATATCCATCTAACCAATTGATTGATGCCGAGATTGAGCAACTCCATGCAGCCATCCGGCTTGTGTTAGAAACGGCTATCCGCCACGAAGCCACTTACCGTGATTTCCCAACATCCTTTCTAACCCACGTTCGAGAATGGGACGATTCCCCGTACGATGATATAGACGCGCACAAATTCTGCCCCCGTTGCCACACCCGCATCGAACGAACCGAAGTGGGAGGACGTACTACCTTCCATTGCCCGAATTGCCAGCGGTTGTAGTTTTGAAGCCAGAAACCACATAGTTTTGGAACCAGAAAACTTAAGCTCTCCATGTTTACAGAACAAGACCTCATCCAGATAAGCGCTCAGGGCATCACTATCGAAAAGATAGACCGCCAGATTGAGCATTTCGTAAATGGCTTTCCATATCTCAATGCTATTCGGGCCGCAACCGTCGGAGATGGCATTGTGCGAGTCGACGAAGAACAACTGACTACATACACCCGTCGGTTCGATGAGGTTGCCGGCGATTATTCGCTGATGAAATTCGTGCCGGCTTCGGGGGCCGCTACCCGGATGTTCAAATCGCTGTTTGCGGCACTAGACGGCAAGAGCGATAAATCTGTCGATGCATTTTTTGAGCGGATTCAGGAGTTCGCTTTCTATGATGACCTTAAAGTAGCGATGGCGGCAAAAGATCTGAACATAGAGGAAGCTGATCGTCCAACGGCTCTCCGGTTTTTACTGACGGATGAAGGCCTCGATTATGGCAACTTACCTAAAGGACTGCTGAAATTTCACCGGTATCTTGATGGTCCCCGCACGCCAGTAGAAGAACATTTAGTAGAAGGAGCAGCCTACGCCAATGCCAACGGCTTGGTTCGTATTCACTTTACGGTCTCTCCCGAACACCACGAGCGATTCGAGAAATTGATTATTGAGGAGAAACCTGATTACGAAGCCTGGTTAGGGGTTGCCTACGACGTGACATTTTCGGAGCAGAAAAAATCGACGGATACAATCTCGGTTGACCTTGACAATCAACCATTCCGCAATGCCGACCGCGACGGCGGTGATGCGGCATTCCGACCGCAGTCATTGCTATTCCGACCGGCCGGCCACGGAGCGTTGATCGAAAACCTCAATGATATCGACGCCGACATTGTCTTTATCAAAAACATCGACAATGTGGTGCCCGACGATATTCGTGAAGTTACGGTAACATACAAGAAAGTGTTGGCAACGGTGCTGATCGAAGCCCAGCAACAACTATTCCGCTTGCAGGAGTTGTTAGATCCGTCTGATGCGGAGGCCGGCGATTTGCGTGAAGATGTCAGCGATGGTTATCTGGCCGAAGCTGACGAGTTTCTGCAAATGTCGCTATACACCAATCATCCCGCTGACTTTGACACGTATTCCAAAGAAGAAAAAATTGCCTATTTCAAGCGTAAGCTGGATCGCCCTATTCGGGTGTGTGGCATGGTACCGAATGTGGGCGAACCAGGAGGGGGGCCATTCTGGGCAATGAATGCGGATGGATCAACATCACTGCAGATTGTGGAGTCGGCGCAATTCGATATGGGCAATGCTGACCAAAAAGCCATTTTCGATACGGCTACGCACTTTAACCCCGTCGATCTGGTGTGTGGTTTAAAAAACCGACACAACCAGAAGTACGATCTTCCTGCCTACCGTGATATGCAAACTGGGTTTATTACCCAAAAGTCCAAAGATGGCAAAGACCTAAAGGCGCAGGAGTTGCCAGGACTGTGGAATGGGGCGATGGCCGACTGGAATACCCTATTTGTGGAAGTCCCGCTGATCACCTTCAACCCCGTTAAAACCGTCAACGATTTACTTCGCGACGAACATCAGTAACAGTTTCTCCATACACTTTATGCTGTCATACGGCCGGTGGCTTCGCTGCCGGCCTCATTTATTTCGCCCGCTGCCGCACCAATAGGAATCTCTTTGGTCTCGATCATCGAGGTATTCTGAAAGGCCAGGAGGGTTGTATTTTCATACACGCCGAGATTCGCATCCCGAACACGCTCCATAATTGGTTTGAGAGCACAGGTGACTTCGTCCACACAGTCGTCACATTTCACGTAGAAATTTAACGAGACACAAGGAGTTGGTGCAATTGGTCCATCAATAACGCGCAATACCTGCGCCAGATTGACACGTGCTGGATCAATGCGTAAGAGGTATCCTCCGCCTTTTCCTTTTTGGCTTTGCAGAATTCCGTGATTACGGAGTTCAAGCAGAATAGCTTCCAGGAACTTCTTTGGAATGCCCTCTTTTGCTGAGATAAAAGAAATCAGAATAGGCCCTTTGCCGTACTCTTCTGTGAGAACTTTCAGGGCCTTAATCGCATACTTGGCTTTTTTGGAAATCATTGTTACGGAACCTGTGGATTAAGAGTTAATGTGATCATTCCAGGCTTACAATGCTGTAAGTGTGTTATGATTGGGCAAGTTAGCGTATGACTTAGTTTACGGCAACTTTTCTTGTACTATTTGCCCAACTTTTTCGTTTAAACTCTTTTGTTTCATGCTATAAAGGATTTTAGTCTATAATTTTAGTACATTTTAATGCAACTATCTGTTGTGCTAACGTGTCAATGGCCCCGTATCTCACGCTCAATACTTTCCCAATAGGGGTGAAAATCAACTTGCAAGGTGTGCCGCGCCGACCGATTATACCGTCGACGAACCTTGTTGTCTTCGGTTTCGATAGATTGAATCATGGTCTCTCGGGAAGGCAGTCGACAGTTTCCGGCAATTAGTTTGGCTACCCATTTGGATTGTAGTTCGGCCAGGGGCATAATAGCTCCAAGCGGCTGAACCAACCCCAAAAAATACAAACTCGAATGATCAGGATGAACTACACGACGGTATAATTGCAGATCGTTGGTGGCTTCGACGTTGATAAATTCTGGCGCAAAAAACGGGAAGGTGACCTTGTAACCAGTGGCGTAAATAATCATGTCGAAGGTGTCGCGGGATCCGTCCGTAAAAACTACCTCATGCTCATTGAAATCAGCAATATTTGGTTTGAAACGAATAAGCCCGCGTCCGCTCAGGTTCAGCAAGTCCTGCGAAATAGTAGGGTGTTCACTCAAGATCGGACGTTCAGGAACAGGAACTCCATACGTTTGTTGTCGACCCCGTGCCAGCAGTAATGACGATTTGAGCAACAATCGCTGAATTGACAGCGGTAATTTAGACGTAAGTGGGTTCGCCAGTGAGTCGAAAGGCATGCTCATGAGCCAGTTCGGGATAATGTAGGCTCCGCTGCGGGTCGAGATCGTGACGCGTTCGCCATAAAGTCGGGCGGCTTCGCAGGCAATGTCCACCGCCGAATTGCCAATGCCTACAATCAGAAGCTTTTTACCACTAATCTGATCTGGTGTTCGGTAGTAGTGCGAATGCAGGATCCCGCCCGTAAACGATCCCGGAAACGCTGGTGTTGGATAGCGGGGGTTCCAGTGATGTCCGTTGGCCACAATCAGGTGCTTGTACACATGTTCGCTCACCTCACCCGTTGCCGACTCGGTTAGCACCCGGTAATGATCGCCTTCTGGCTCAACGCTTTTTACGGCGGTTTGGAACTGAATAAAAGGCCGGATACCGAAATGATCGACGTAGGCATCGAAATACGTGGCAATCTGCGTGTGATGCGGAAACATCGGGTAATCAGTCGGCATCGGATAGTCGGAATAGGCCATCACGTTGCGATTCGTATTGATATGCAATGACCTATAGGCCGACGACATTCCGTTGTCATTTCCATAGCGCCAGTTGCCGCCAACAGCCGATCCTTTCTCAAAACAGTCGAACGAAATACCGTGGTCTTTTAAGGTTTTGGCTGCCGTAATTCCCGACGATCCGGCTCCAATAACGCAAACTTGAGTGTTCATAATAGATAGTGATGCTTGTTTGTTTAAAACCCCCATGCCATCAACCCGCCATCCACGGCAATCATCTGACCGGTAACGTAGCTGGAAGCAGGCATGGCTAAAAACGAAACGACAGAAGCTACTTCATTGGGCTCACCAACACGGCCCATTGGGGTTCGCCCAAGAATACGCGCGAGCTTTTCGGGGTCATTCAAAACAGGGCCAGCCAGTGGTGTTCGGATATACCAGGGCGCTACGGCGTTGACCCGGATTCCGTCGGCAGCCCATTCTACGGCGAGGTTGCGCGTGAGTTGGTTCATGGCCCCCTTACTCATGCCGTACAACGACCCACTGCTGGTATGGGTCATGGCCGACACGGACGAAATATTGACGATGCTTGATTTTCCAGACTCTTTCAACAGCGGGTAAGCGGCCTGACACATCGAAAAAGCCGAACGAAGATTAGTATTCATCACAAAATCATACTCATCGGGGCTGTACTCGACGGTGGGTTTGCGGATATTGGTGCCTGCGTTATTGACCAGAATATCGAGATTTCCCCAACGTTCACGCACCGCCTGCATAATGGCTTCGGCTGCTCCCGGTTGACCCACGTCGATGGCCAGGCCTTCCACGGTATGCCCCTGCTGACGATACGCTACTAGTTGTTTCTCAAGCAATTCGTTGTCGCGAGCGATGATAAAAACAGCAGCGCCCAAATCGAGAAGTTGCCGAACAACAGCCTCGCCGATGCCTTTGGTACCGCCCGTAACGAGTGCTTTAGCGTTCTGGAGATTCCACATAGTTAGTTTCACGTTTCATGGCTCAAAGCTACGCTGTTTCAGAATCCAATATCTGAAATCTATAACTGCACAGCTGATGAAACCTGAAACATAAAACGTTTTCCTTACCTTTACCCAGCGTTTAAGGTGCCTAATGCCATTTCAGGATGGCTTACAAGGCTTAATAGGGAATGCCGGTTAAAATCCGGAGCTGTCCCCGCAACTGTATGTTTCATGAGTAGGGTGGTTTGTCTACTTTGCCACTGTCGCGCTACGGCCTGATGGGAAGGCCCAAAACCACCGCGAAACAAGCCAGGAGACCTGCCACGAACGAACAGAGTGCCGCATTTTCGGAGGAAAGATAACGGCTCAGTAGTGTCGAAAAACAATCTCGTGCAAAAACGCATCGTATGCAGGCTTTGGCTTGCTGTTCTGGTATTGGTGTCGGGGTCGGCTGTTGGGCAACAGGAACCGATTTCGCTGTCGACGGTGACGGTACGAGCTACCGCACCCGAACGGTTTCTGGCGGGACAGAAACTACAGCGTATCGATTCGGTAACGCTCCGACAGTTTCGGTTCCAAAACCTGAGTGACTTGCTGTCGATGAACAGCCCCCTGATTTTCAAAAACTATGGACCCGGTCAACTATCGACTGTTTCATTTCGGGGTACGTCGCCTAATCATACGGCAGTACTTTGGAACGGCGTCAATGTGAACCAGCCCATGACTGGCCAAACTGATTTTTCGACCCTACCGACTGTCGGTTTCGATCAGGTGTCGGTTCAATACGGCTCAGCAGCCAGTGTTGTTGGGTCCGATGCTGTTGGGGGGAGTTTGCTGCTTAGGGGGCTACCCAATTATAGTGAACCCGGCCTGAAAGCCACTATCGGTTATCAATTCAGCAGTTTCCAAAATCAACAGGCACAGGCTGCGCTTCACTATGCAGGTCCCGGAACCGGGCAGGGGCAGTTTGCGGGTAAGACCGTTGTTTACGGTAATCAATTCAACAATCGCTATCCGTATCGTGAGCGGGGATATTATTACGTAGAGCCATCCAGTGCATACCAGCGTGGTTTGATGCAGGATTTTTTCTGGCGAAATCGACGGAACAACCAATGGTCGCTCAATGCCTGGTTTACCGACAATGCCGTTACGGTAGCACCTAACGACGTGTTGGGCCGCGAACGGACGCGCACTCAGGGATACCGCATCCTGTCGTCGTTTGAGGCAGATAAATGGACAGTTCGGTTGGGCTGGATACGTGATGTGCTGGATTATGCCAAATCCGATTTCTCGAAGCCGAGCCATTCGCTCACCGACCGATTGCTGACCCGGCTCGAACGCGAGTTTGGACGTGGGCCGTGGCAGGTGAGGCTGGGGGGCGAAGTTGTGCATTACCGTACCCAGGTGGATGGCTACGGCGGGAAACTTATCACCGAAAACCGCGCCGACCTCTACGCCCTATTTCGGTATCAAACCACTCGCCTGACAATGTCGGCCAATGTTCGGCAAGGGTTTGTTAGCCGGTTTAATCCGCCAGTAACCCCTTCATTGGGCCTTGATTATAAAGTTATACAACGTGAAAGGGGCGGCCTGACTGCTCGTGCATCGGTTGGCCGCAGCTACCGTGTACCAACTCTGAACGAACGCTACTGGCAAATACTTGGTAACCCCAGCCTTCGCCCCGAAAGCGGCCTGAACACCGAAATAGGCCTGACAGGGCGAACGCAACCTACTTCGCAACTGGTTCTAACGGCCGACCTGACGGCTTATCGCAACCGAATCGACGATTGGACCTACTGGAATCCAGACCGCAATTACCGGGTCGAAAACCTGCAATTGGTAGTAGCGCAAGGTCTTGAAACGGCCACGATGGTAGCCTACAGCCAGGGTCGCTGGCGGGTAGGAGGGAGGCTTGGCTATGCGCTCACGAAATCGTCTCAACAACGGGCCTACGATGTATACGCCCGCGATATTGTTGGCAAACAGCTGCCGTATGTTCCCGTACACAATTTATCGTTGACGGCTTATCTTGAGCACCAAGAACTCCGCTTAACGGTTCGAAACCAGCTTCAATCGCGCCGATATAGCACATTCGACAATAGCCAGTCGTTGCCGGGAATCATGTTGACAGATCTGGTTGCACAAGCACCTTTTCGGTTAGGATCGGTGCGGATGCAACTGCAGGGACAGGTCAACAACCTGTTCGATGCGCTGGTGCTCACTGTAAAGCAAAACGCTATGCCTGGTCGCAACTATGCGCTGAGTGTGGTGCTGGAAAAATAGCAGGAATGAAAAGGGTATAATCTGTACTGAAAACTAAAAATGAATACAACCATGACTCAATTGTTTGACCAAACTAATCGCTCCCAGACGTGCTTCCCAGGTGTTTTGCCGCTCATTTGCTCGTTCACTTTTTCCCTCTTTATAGTATCCTGCACCGCTCCCGACCCTGAGCCATCCCCTTACGAAGCTGGCGTTGTGGTGTTAAACTCGGGCAATTTTTTCGATAATAATGGCACACTTTCATTCATACAGGGCCGGGGTACCACGGTCAACACAGATATTTTTAGAACGGCAAACACGCGCCCATTGATAGGCGGTATGCAAGGCTATACTGAAATTGACGGCAAAGGCGTGATTTTGGTGGATAACAGCACCGTCGGACAGGACAAAGTAGAGATTGTAGAAATTGGTACGTTTAAATCGTTGGGTACGCTGGCTGCTCCCGATATTGAAAATCCGCGCCAGGTGATTCAGGTGGGACTCAATAAAGCCTACATCAGCTGCTGGGGTGCCACGGGTGATTTCTCCAACTTCTACCCCAATCCTGGCTACATTGCCGTAGTCGATTTGGCAAGCCGGAAAGTGGTTAAAAAAATCACCGTTACCAAAGGGGCCGAGCGAATGGTATTGAGCGGTTCAGAAGTTATTGTTGGTAATGAAGGGGGAGAAAAAGCTATTGCCGTAGTCGATTTAACGACTGACGAGGTAAAGTCAAGGTTCGATCTGGGTACTAATCCCCAGCCAATTGGTCTGGATGCTGCGGGGCAACTGTGGGTGTACTCGGCCAAAGAGATGATTCAAATGAACGCGCAGACAAAGGCTATTGGTAGTCGTCTGAAAATAAACTCACCCACCGATCGCTACGTCGGATTAATCACAATAGGCAAGGAGCGACAGAATATCTTCTTCTCTCATTACTACTATGATGCCGCTGATGGCTACAAGCAGAAAGGCGAAATGTATAGCTTCTCCACCCGCGACGCAGCCATCTCACTGGCAACCCCTTACATCAACCGGTTCTTCTCCGGGTTTGGCATTGACCCAACCAATGGAACAATTTACGCGGGTGTAACACCTTCGTATAAGCAATCGGGTTATGTGCTTCGTTACCAGCCAGATACACGGCGCGTAGTCGACTCAGTAAAGGTTGAGATTGCCCCAAGCGGGTTTTATTTCAAGTAAAACCCCGCCCACACGATCAATAAATAGCCTATCTTGCCTATACATGTAGAGCTTACTTTGTCGTTTGCATCTTGGTATGAGGCAATTATACGTGTTTGTGATTTTGGTGGTGAGTGTAGCGGTGCAATCGGCGTTGGCTCAATGTCCGGCTACGGTTAGTATTCGTATTTCGCAGGTTAATGACCCTACTCAGCTGGCTTTCAATAGCTTCTGTAAGGGCGAACAGGTGCAGCTGAATATGGTCGGTACTCAGCCTGGTCTTACCTACCAGTGGAAGCTAAACGGACAGAACCTGCCCAACGGTACCTCGGCCACGTATCTTGCCAATGCATCGGGGTATTACACCATCACCGTTCAGGGAGCCAACAATTGTACCCTAACGTCTCTGCCCGTTTCGATTGACGTAAATGATTGTCAGCCAACAGGGAGGGCGAGAGTTCGGGGGGTGTATCTGGAAGACTTTAACGGCGATGCTTCGATACCCGGTTACCAAAATCCCTTTTTACGACTGGGCTTTTTGACCTATAAATCTGATTTAGGAAAGTTTCCGGCAACCGTTCAAGTCAACGTTTACCAGAAAAGCAATAATCGGCTCATTACAACGCTCACCTTACAACGCATATCGACGCTGGAGCGAAACCTGCTGGCTCTCGATGCAGCCTGTGGTATTGAATCTACGCAATTATACGATGTACTTTATTTTCTGGTGGCGCCAAACGGCGACCCAGCCCCCTTCAATTTCGACCCGGCTATATATAACGACCCTGGAGGATATTACCTGGTTTCGGAGGGAATTTGTTGCCGCCAACCAGTCGACAATGTTTCGGGAGCTGGAGAGCCCGTTGTTGGGTACATGGAGTTGGCTCGGCGTCAGCAGTACAATGTCAATAACAAGGGCAGCATGTTCGGAACAGTCTTCAACCTGGTATCGAAGGTTGAGACCTGTACGGGGCAACCGTTGAGTATTGATTACTTCGATGCCCGAAACCCCAACGGTGTTATTCGGGTATCCAACGCGACTATCCAGCCAATCAACATTACCCGAACGCAGTATTCTTTAGAAGCCCCACTTACTTCTTCAACCACTTCTCCTTTTTTTCGCCCGGTACAACTTACTCCCGGCTTCTCGGCTACGAACTTTGCGGGTAGTGGAAATAGTATTCAAATTGATCCAAATACGGGTAGTATTTCCGGTACACTCAGTCGTCCCGGCACTTATGCATACGTAGTGAAAGCCGAAACCTATAACGGCTCCACCCGACTGTCGGAGATTCGGCGGGAGTTGCAGTTGATTGTAAAGGAATGTCCGGTTACTCCCCAACCTAAGCTAAACCTGTCGGTTGTAGGTATCCCGACTGTACCTACCAGTAACACGTTTTGCCCCGGTAAAATAGCGCAGCTTAATGCCATTGGGGGTATCCCCGGCGGCAACTACCAATGGCAGCGCAATGGCGTAACTATTGCCGGAGTTACCAGCTCAACATTGGTGGTCGACCAGCAGGGAACGTATACCGTATCTATCGAAAAACCAACCTCGTGTCCGCCCTTTGCCCTGTCAGATCCGCTGACGGTTACGTTGGTTGTACCCAGCGTGACGTTGACTCTTGGTAATACATCGACCACTAATTGCCAGAACAACACTTCTCAACTCATTGCCAATGCCAACAATCCGGGGGCAACATTTCAATGGCTGTTGAACGGAACACCACTGCCCGGAATCAACACCCAGACGTATTCAACATCAACGGCTGGCCTGTATACCGTTCAGATTTCCCAACCCGATGGTTGTACCGCAGTGTCGACACCATTGTCTGTTCCAGTTGCGGGGATTTTGGTGGCGCCCACCATTTTGACTAGCGTCTCCGCTATTTGTCCGGGTGGCGCGGCCAATTTATCCGTTAACGCTACGCCCGATTATACCTACCAATGGCTACGCGATGGGCAACCAATTGGAGGAGCGACCACCAATACGTTTTCGACTACACAGGCTGCGTCATACACCGTGCGTGTTCAGACGCCGGCCAATTGCACGGCGGTTTCGGCACCGGCGAGGGTAACAACATTTACGCCACCCAGTATTAGTATTGGGGGCGAAGCACAGATTTGTCAGGGTAGCAGCACCACATTGACGCTTGCCAACCCGAATGCCAACATGGCAGGCTGGCAGTATCGCTGGCAACGCGATGGAATAACAGTGGGTACGCTACCAATTTACTCCGCTACAACAGCGGGCAGCTATCGACTTCGCATAACCGATGCCAACGGCTGCACGGCAGTTTCCTCAGACTGGCTGGTGAACGAGGTCAAAGCCATCACTGTACAAATGGTTCCCTTATCGCCTGTGTGCATAAACGCATCAGGTCCGGTTACGCTGAGTGCAACACCAGCCGGAGGTGTTTTCAGTGGACCAGGGGTAACGGGCAGCCAATTTAACCCAGCCACGGCGGGCGTCGGAATCCACCGGATTGTGTATACCGTAACGGGCTCATCGTCGTGCTTAAGCGGTACGGCCACCCAATCGGTAGAGGTTAGGGCTTCGCCCGTAATTACCCTTCCTGCTCAGTTAACAACATTGCCGGGCATTCCGGTAATGTTACCGGGGCCTACTGGCAGTGGGTTTACGTACAGCTGGAGTCCACCACAGGGTTTGAGCGATCCTCTAGTTCGTAACCCACTCGCCAATCCCGGACAAACAATAACCTATCAGTTACAGGTGCGCGACGGTTTCGGATGCCTTGCTGAAGCCACTATTCTGATTGAGTTAATTCAGCCAATTATAAAATTATATGTCCCCAGCGCCTTTACGCCCAACAGCGACGGCAACAATGATACCTGGCAATTATGGGGAGCCGAAGGGTTTCCACAGATAGACGTGACGGTGTTTAACCGTTGGGGAACGGTCATTTTTCATTCGGAGGGCTATCAGTATCCCTTCGATGGATTTTATAAAGGCGAACGCATCCAAGCAGGAATGTATACCTACATTATTCGGTACGATACCAAAGAAGAGCCGTTGCGGGGAACGGTAATGGTAATTTATTGATGAAATTATCTGTACACTTCCCAATACGCCTTAGCCGCTTTTTGCCAGGTAAACCGGCGGGCATACCAACGAAGACGGTCGGCGCGGAGGGGATCTTCATGGAAATTTATCATTCCTTCGCGAAATGTGTTAACCATGTCGTCTGGTTCAAACGACTCAAAATAAAAGGCATCCATACCACCCACTTCGGGTAAACTCGTCAGGTTCGAAAGAAATACCGGTTTGCCCATTTGCATGGCATCTACCACGGGTAAACCAAAGCCCTCGCTCAGCGATGGAAACAGAAAGGCTTCACAATGGGCGTATAACCACGCTTTCTCGTCGTTGCTTACGGCACCCGGCATCAGCAACTGCTCCGAAACCCCGAGATTAATGGCCTGTTGCCGCACGTGCAGGGCATAATCGTGGGTATTGTCGCCTGCCAAAATGAGCTTATAATCAGGAAAAGCCTGTAGCAAAGGCAAGAGAACCTGCACGTTTTTCTTAGGGTGAATTACCCCAACAAACAAAAAAAACGGTGGAGAAGATTCCGGCACAAAGGTCGGGCGTTGCTGCGGGGCATTAGTTGCAAGCGTGCTACCGTTGTGAATAACCCGAATGGGCTTACTGTCGGGAACAGTCAAGCGTTGCCGTACCACCGACGCTGTGTACTCCGAAATAGTTGTTATTGCTGTCGCCCGGTCAATTTTGCGCTGCAACTCAGCCAATCGACTAGCTTGCCTGACTATCGAATAATCCGCCCGATCCAGAAAATTCAGGTCGTGAATAGTGAGCACAAACCGGCTCGTAGATGCGGGTAGAACAGCAACATCCTGGTGCGTACCATGCCAGACATCGTATTCTGCTGATCGCCAAATCCGGTCGGACCACGAAACGGCGTGGTATTGTACAGTGTCACCAAAAACTCCAATAGCCGCTTTGGGAACCCCAAACGTAAGTTTGTACTGGTCAGGGTCAGGGTTTTGGCGAACGAGTTCGTGGCCGAGATGCAGGCAAAACTGACCAAGGCCACTATACAGGTCGCGAAGGCGCTCGGTGTCAATGTAAATACGGGGCATAAAACAAGTCTTAGCCCACAAAGATAGAAGGTTGATACAGGAGATAGGGATTTTGCAAAACGAATACTATCCCTTGAAATCACGAGCTTGATGAAGTACTCGTTGAATCAGAATAATGTCATCACTCAATATCTCGTACATTAGCCAATAGTTCCCTTCTACTAACTCTCGGTAATTTGACCTATCAAGTTCTGGAATGATACGACCCATCTCAGGGAAAGAAGCTAGCTGTCCAACACGTTCGTAAAACCGCTGGACAGTTAGACGGGCGTATTTTTCGGAATAGGACTCTAAATAATCAGCAATGTCAGCCAGTTCCTCTGTGGCCGTTTGCGTCCAGATTACCTGAGCCATTTCTCTAGTCTTTTCCCTGCTTCCTCATGAGTCAGAGTCTTTCCTTCGGCATACTGCTGCCGCCCCTTTTCAAAGCTTTGTAGTAAGATTAATCGTTCCACAAGATCATCGAGGGAAAATTCTTCCGGCATTTCACTCAAAGCTGTTTGAATAAGTGCTTTTGTCATGCGATTTCTTTTTATCAAAATTAACTCAAAAGTGTGTTCAAATCAACTGGGCATTACGCCATTAAAACCGCCCGGCCCACGTAATGCCACCTGCCAAATGCTGAAGCGATAAAGGCTGTTGGAAAGTTTCGGGGGTATGGCCAATGGCGGTGTAAAACATTCGCCCTTGACCAACGTCGTGCGTCCAGGAAATGGGGTGATCGCCACCCATGCCTTTTGTTTCGCCCACGTTATATGTGCTTTCATCCACGTTCATCAACACGTGTATCCCCGAAACCTTGCGTGGGTTAGTTTTGAAATTGTACCATTCGTCGGCATGCTTCCAGCTATCGGGCATACCAGCAGTACTAGCATTCTGCTTGTCTTCTACGCGTAATACGGCTTCGGGAGTGTGCGGAAATAGGCTGTGATCGCGGAAGTGGGTGCCAACTGCCCGGTCGTACCAGGTCCAGTCGTACTCGGTATCACAGGCCGAGTGAATACCAACGTAGCCACCACCACGTTCAATAAAGCGTTCGAAAGCCTTCTCCTGATCGGAAGTTAGCACGTCGCCAGTGGTGGAGAGCCACACCACAACCTTGAACCGCTTCAGGTAGTCATCATTGAAAAATGCGCCGTTCTCAGTACTCACCACTTGCCAGCCACGCTGTTTTCCCAACGCTTTTATCGCAGCTACGCCCGGCTCGATACTCTCGTGCCGAAACCCGTTGGTTTTAGAGAATACCAGTACCCCCTTTGGACCAATCGTGCCGGGATCGGCGGGGCGCTCTGTGTCGAAAACAGGGCTTTGCCAGGGCAATTTGCGCACCAGCGACAAGCCATACAAGAAAAAGCCACCAACAAGAAGCGCAATGGCCAGACTGCCAAAAAGCAGAAAACGAAGAACTTTGCGAAGCATTGTTACAGGAGTTTAGGTTTGGTTTCAGGCTTAAATCTACACGGTCTCTCCCAATCGTTTCACCGCCAACGTCATTTCTTTTAAGTGCTCCATTGTAGTCAGTGAGTTCATGATCGAAACGCGGAGCCAGACCTGACCGCGAAGGGTCGTTTGCACAATGTAAAACTGCCCATCGGTCAGCATTTGTTGGCGGATGGCGGTATTGAGCGAACTGATTCGGTCAAGATTCGTTTCGCTGCCAACGTAGCGGAAACAGACTATGTTGCTTTCGGGAGTCACAGCCAGTTCAAAGCCGGGCTGTTGCTGAATGTAGTTGGCAAGTTGGCGAGCCAAACCGTAGAGCAAATCCACATGTTGGGTGAAGATCTGCTCGCCGGAGGTCAGTGCGCATTTGAAAACGGTTATTGGTCGGAATTTTAATGATTCCATCTGAACCCAGTCCCATAATCCGGGCGGCCCGATCCACACAATAATGGGCTTCTTCGGATACCATAATAGCCAGTTTATCGCTGCTACCATGCTCACAAACGTCGGTTGGGACTTTCAGGGCGCGAGCCGTGAGCAGAGCCGTGAGGTTGGCCAATGTCCCACCGGAAGTAAGCAAACCGCCTGCATTGTTGGCAAAATCAAGTTTATTGGCTAGCCAACCTGTAACAATCCGTTCGAGCGCGTTGCCCGTCATTCCCATTTCATATACAGCCTGACCATTGTTGAGCATGCCCGTCAACACACCCGTAAGTGCAGCCAGGGGTAGGGGAGAAGATACCTGATGGCCCATAAACTTGGGATTATGCAAATGAATAGATCGCTTAATGATTTCATCCCAAAGCAGCACCGGGTCAGCGTTGCCGGGTTGCGCAAAATCGGCTTCCCATTAGGCCAATTGCTCATCAGGTTCAATGTAGTTCAAGGTTGGTTGAGTACCCGATTCGGCCTGAGCCAAATAATCGGCCAGCAGGTCGACCAGGGCATGGGCTTGTTGGCGGAAACGCTCGGGCGAATAAGCAGCAGCGAGCAGATCGTTCATAGTACAAACCTACATCAGACTAAGAATACGCGCTTTGTAATTTCGTAATATTGCAAAGCAGAATGCACAGCCTACTAGCACCGTTTCGATGATTGTAAAGATTTTAAGTCAGGGAATAACTGCCGACACTAAAAATTCGGTGGGCGATGCGCTTCAAAAGTTTTTTGATGAGGACATATATACGTCTGTTACGATTCTGTCAGCTTTTGCCAGTGCAGCAACGGTTGAACGCTTTGCGCCGTTGATTGAGGCAGCGAAAGCCACTTACCCGTCTATCAATCTGATTGTTGGCGTTGACCAAAAAGGCACACCAAAAGAGGCCCTAGAAGCAATCCTAACGTTGGACATCAATGCGTTTGTCTTTCACCAAAAAGAGCGGCCTATCTTCCATCCGAAGATTTATCGGAGAGCATCCTTTAGCTATCCGTCATAAGCCCAGCGGAGAAAGCAAGCAGGGTAATTATACAACGCTAATTTCTTGGGGACGTTTAGGCAAAACAATCCGTGATGCTAACCTGTCCGGCAGAACGTTAAATCTATATAAAGAAGAAGGCGGAGAAGGATTTTTTAAAATTGACATTGTGTAATCGAGCGAACCTATGAGACTCATAAGCGAGGCAACGAATGAAAAATTACGCGGAGGGTTCTATACGCCCTTGCCAATTGCAGAGTTCATTTTAGATTGGGTTACTAACAATGACTCAACTATCGATATACTTGAACCCAGTTGTGGAGATGGCGTATTTCTGGAGGTAATAGCCCGCAAAAACTTACGATATAAATCATTAACTGCCATTGAGTTAGATCCTACAGAAGCCGCGAAATCGGCATCGGTGGCTCCTGAAAATACAACCGTTATCAATACCGATTTTCACGAATTTTGTAATACCACAAAAAAGCGATTCGATGCGATAGTTGGTAATCCTCCGTACATTCGGTATCAGTATTTCGATGCGAAGCAGCAGGTTGAAGCAGAGGATATTTTTATCAAAGCGGGCCTGCGCTATACCAAACTGACTAATGCCTGGGTCTCGTTTGTTGTGGGTGCCACGCTTTTGCTAAAGGAGACAGGACGAATTGGGTTTGTGATTCCAGCAGAAGTATTACAGGTTTCTTATGCTGAACAACTGCGGCAGTTTATTGCCAACTCGTATAATAAAGTCGTTATTGTATCTTTTGAGAAACTTGTTTTCCCGGACATTCAGCAGGAAGTTGTTCTGTTACTTTGCGAAAAAGATGGTTCAGACCAGCACCATATTGATCATTTTGAGGTACGCGATGCTGAAGCACTGACCACACTTGATACGAACCAACTGCACAATCCCCGAAAAATCATAGACTCTCGTTCGCAAAAATGGACGTATTATTTCCTTAAACAGGCAGAGATCAATTTTTTGACAGAACTATCTCACAGTTCAATTCCACGAATTAGCAAGTTTGCCACAGTCGAGGTTGGAATAACAACCGGATCAAACGGTTTTTTCACTGTCCCCCTAACAACGGTTGAAGAATATGACTTGACTGAGTATGCCCGGCCAATGGTAGGACGTAGTGTTCAGGTCAATAGCTTGTTATTTACAGAGCATGATTGGCAGGTCAATCGTCAGTCAAGAGCAAAAGCTCACCTATTAGTTTTTCCGGCTCGAAAAGACCTTGACCCCAAAAATGGGGCTATTCGGTACATCGCGTATGGAGAAAAAGAAGGAATTCACAAAGGCTATAAATGTGGAATCAGAGATGATTGGTTTGTTGTACCCTCTCTGAAAAAGTCGGATGCATTGTTCCTTCGGCGTAGCAATGTTTTTCCCAAGTTAATTATCAATCAGGCTGGTGCTTATACAACAGACACCATGCACCGGGTCTTTTTAAAGTCCAATACCAACTCGGCCGCCTTTACCAGCAGTTACTACAACTCCCTGTCGCTGGTTTTTGCTGAGTTGTCGGGTCGAAGCTATGGCGGGGGCGTGTTGGAACTGATGCCGAGTGAGGTAGAAAAAATTTTACTCCCCTATCGGGAAGAAAACGCACACCTGCTACCCTGGATTGACCAACAGATGCGGGCGAAAGTAAACATCGAAACAATTTTGGATCATACTGACCAATTAATCCTGAAAGAAGGCTTGGGCTTCTCCAATGACCAATTGGAATTGACCCGCTCAATCTGGAGAAAGTTGTCGCAGAGGAGATTAAACCGGAAATAAACGGGTTTGCCATGCGCCAACGCTTTCCTGATTCTTACTACACTGATGGTGTCTTATCGGGTGACCGCCTTATTCTGAGTCGGGCGATAACACTGGTAGAAAGTCGTTTGGCGGCCGACCTGGACCTGGCTCAGGCTGTTCTTTCGGGAATAGTGCCCATGACCGGGAAATCAACCCGAGTTGGTATTACGGGCGTGCCGGGTGTGGGGAAAAGCACGTTTATTGAAGCTTTGGGAACGTATCTGACGGACCATGGCCATAAACTGGCCGTGTTAACTGTAGATCCAACAAGCCAACGGTCGGGGGGAAGTTTGTTGGGCGACAAAACCCGGATGGAAACACTGTCGATGAACCCCCGTGCCTATATTCGTCCAACCCCCGCTGGTGACTCGCTTGGAGGAGTGGCGCATCGCACTCGTGAGACGCTATTGTTGTGCGAAGCGGCTGGGTTTGATATCGTGTTGATTGAAACCGTGGGTGTGGGCCAGTCCGAAACGATGGTACATGGCATGGTCGACTTCTTTTTGTTGCTGATGCTGGCGGGCGCAGGCGATGAGTTGCAGGGAATGAAACGGGGTATTATGGAACTGGCTGATGCACTGACCATCACCAAAGCCGACGGCGATAACCAAGATGCCGCTCAGCGGGCCCGTGTCGAGTATCAAAATGCACTCCATCTGTTTCCACCAACAGGAAATGGCTGGTTTCCACCCGTACTTACCTGCTCGGCCCTAACTAATGCCGGTATCAGTGATCTCTGGACTATGATTCTGGAACACCAAAAACTCACTACCGCGAATGGATTCCGCGCCAAACGGCGGCAAGAGCAACAGTTAGTCTGGTTCCGAACGGAATTACGGCAACGATTAGAGTATCAGTTTTTTACGCAACCTGGCATAGCGGAGCGGCTAAAACAAATGGAAGATCAGGTAAAAGAGGGAAGGTTGTTGCCTGTTCAGGCAGTAGAAAAATTGTTGTCATTAGTTAATCATTAGCTTCGCGTCAATAGGTTGTCAATGACCGTTTAATGACGCGAAGCGAATGACTACTAATGACAGCGTATTGAATGACTAAACTAGCTATTCCCAATCGTCCGATCCGGCTCGTTGGCGCGGGTAGGGGCGGTTCCATCATCTTCTGTTGTTGTATTCCAGTCGGCATCCTCAACATGAACGCCTGATGGCTGGCCGTACGAATCTCCGCCAACCGAAGCCGCCCCCGTCCTGTAGCCCGTCATCGAACTATCGGTTTCTGTTACGGTTGGTTCGCCTTCTGCAGCTACTGAATCCGTTATTTCTTCCATATCATCTGAGAAATCGGTGTCGTTGCTCTGTGCCCCTTCAACAGCTACCACCCGCCCTTCGGGCTGGTTGAAACGATGAAGCTGATCGAGGCCGGGCATATCGCCCCCATTTTGCATCTGTTGCGACGCATACGAATCGGTGCTTTCTTTCCGTGAATTGCTTGAAACACTCATAATGTTGATTGATTTAACGGTTAATACGTTGGTTGATGATCGATTGACGTGCCTGTTTCAGCCACATCGTGTTCTGTTTCCTGCTGCGATACGCCTGAGTTGTTGTCCTTATTAGGCTCATCAGCCTCCTCGCGTTGGGCGCTTTCTTTGGCTTCTTTCTGCGCGTCGGGAACGCCAACGGTGTCAGCCGAAGCATAATCGTCGGGGCCAGCTGTGGTCACATCGGCTGTGGCCGTATTGGTCTTAGCACTACTGGCAACAGCCTGGTCGAGTGCTTCGTCAGGAACTTCCATCGTGCTGTTGTCCTGATCGCCCAGGCGGAGAACGCCGTTTTTGGAATCCATATCCATGCTGCCAATACCCCGGTTGTTGCGGCCATCTTTACCGCCCCCTACTTCCACACTGTCTAACCCATTAGCCGACTCGTGGACCAGATCGGAGCGGTTGTTATCCTGAACAGCATGATCAGCGTCTGTACCATCAGTTCCCTGGGGCCCTTGAGTACGTCCGTTTATCGGCGTGTTGTCGCTTAGTACTCCTTCTTCTTGTGATTTTTCCATTACGTTGATCGGGTTAATTCGTAGGTCGATAAGTATTAATTAACAACGAAGTTTTAGGAGAAAGGTTTGACAAGGGTATGTTGCGGTTGTACTTCACTGTACAAAAAAAATCCCCGATTAGCCTATGGCTAATCGGGGATTTTCAAAAACCTGGATCTATTCTTAATTATCCGACTCTTCTTCGGTAATCGTTTTTTCTTTGGGGCGTTCATAGGTCATTTTACCTTTCTCGTCCCATTCGCTGATTACATAGGATTCAACTCCTTCTTCCCATCTGTCGTGAGGGTATTGAGTCAATTTTTTACGGAACTGCCGAACTGTATTCGGGTAGTATTCTGTCCAGCGACCCACTTTTATGCCATTGTCGTATTTGCCTTCTTCGGCTAAACGACCGTTTTCGTGGTAAGCCAGATAGGTGCCCTTTATCTTGCCAAATTCGATTGGGATAACCTCTTTTACCTTCATGTGCGCCGAATCATAATAGGCAATACGGGATTCGGCTGGGAAGCCCCGGTACCATTTGGCCTTGTCGACCAGCATAAAATTGTTGTCGTATTTTTCCCAGCGACCGTTTTTGGCGCCCAGGTAATAAAACCCTTCGTCGGTGAGGTTGCCGTTGGAGAAGCGTTTGTAGGGTCCATGCAAAATCAGGATTTCCGATTGCTCCCGATCTTTCGGAGCAGCGTTGGTGACCCGATTGCCTTTCTCGTCGTACCAATAGTAATCGCGTAGTTGGGCGTTGGGCTTCTGATACTGCTTGAGCACATAGAATTCCTCTTCAACGGTCCGCTCACCACTACCAATTTTATTGATCATCCGGGTAATGTTAATCCCTTCGTATTCAGTTTTGGCAGCCCGCTTCTTTTTAGCTTCGCGCAACGCTTGTTTAAACTCTTCTTTCTTCTTCTTGATCTGTTTTACTTTAAGGCCAAGATCTGGCATCGTTTCCGACATCATCTCACTCATACTAGGTGCTGCCAGTTTACCTGTCGAATCGGTAAGCAAAGAACTTACGGATGAAACGCCTGCTGGCAGCGGAATTTTCGACAAGATAGAGCCCTTTTTCTTGCCAGGTGTGGTAACAGGAGGACCCCCTGCCGTGGTCAGCGCCGACGGGGCAGACGATCGGCTTTGGGCCAACACATCAACAGGTCCAAAGCCAAACAGGCACAGACCAATAAATAAAATAGTAGCTAATTGAGTCGTAGGCATCGTAGCAAACTAATCGGCGGAACAAGTAAAGGCCGGAACTTTGTTAGTTTTGCAACGTGATTTAAACACGTTTTATTTTCAAAGATACAATATAGTGGGCAGTAGGTAGTGGCAGTAGACAGTATCACCCGTTCACAAGCCTGTAACATCGGTTATGCGACATTCTGACTACTGCCCACTGTACCGCTTACTGCCAACCCATAATTATGAATCAGCAAGCGACGATTTACGTAGCCGGTCACCGCGGAATGGTGGGCTCGGCCATTGTCAGGAATTTACAAGCCAAGGGTTACGAGACTATTATCACCCGCACGTCGTCGGAGCTGGATTTACGGAATCAGGCTGCCGTAGCGGACTTTTTTGCTACCGAAAAACCTGAATACGTTTTTCTGGCGGCTGCCAAAGTGGGTGGCATTTTGGCTAACAACACGTATCGTGCCGATTTTTTGTACGACAATCTGATGATCGAGTCGAACATCATTCACAGCGCGTACAAGAATGGGGTTACGAAGTTGTTGTTTCTCGGTTCGTCGTGTATTTATCCCAAAATGGCTCCTCAACCCTTGCAGGAAGAATCGTTGCTCACGGGTCTTTTAGAACAAACCAATGAGCCGTATGCGATCGCTAAAATTGCGGGTATAAAGTTGTGCGAAGCGTATCGGATTCAGTATGGAGTCAATTTTGTCTCGGCTATGCCGACTAACCTTTACGGCCCTAATGACAACTACGACCTGCAAGGCTCCCACGTGTTGCCTGCTTTAATTCGTAAGTTTCACGAGGCAAAAATAAATAACCAGCCAACAGTCGAAGTTTGGGGAACGGGTTCGCCCCGGCGTGAGTTTCTGCATGCCGACGATCTGGCGGATGCCTGCGTGTTCCTGATGCTGAATTACGACGGTGAACTATTCGTAAACGTTGGCACGGGCGAAGACGTAACCATCCGCGAGTTAGCCGAAATGGTGCAGGATGTTGTCGGCTACGAAGGTGAACTTCGCTGGAACACCGACAAACCCGATGGTACTCCCCGCAAACTGATGGACGTATCGCGGCTTCACAACCTCGGCTGGAAACATACCACCGACCTTCGCGAAGGACTCGAACTGACTTATCAGGATTTTCTGGCGAATGAGGTGCTATATGTAGAATAAACAGTGAGCAGTGACCAGTTCTTGCGTCAACTGTTGGTCGTTGGTAACTGCTCACTGCTCACTGCTCACTGACCGTGCTGGATTTCCGAATACCGTTGTTCCGGCGGCAACATTTTCGACTACTACTGACCCGGCTCCAATTCGGGAGTTTTTACCAACCGTTATGCCTGCCACAATGGTCACGCCCATGCCAATAAAGGCTCCTTCGTCGACTACTACGCCAGTATTGATAAGCGTACCCGTACCCACGTGGACGTAATCACCGATTTTGGCTCCTGTTTCGATAATTGTTCCCGACTGAAGAATGCAATGCTGGCCTACCTGGACCGACGGATTTATAACTACACGAGCTGCAATCAGGTTGCCGTGGCCGATACTGGCCGACTGAGCCACTAGTGCCGTATCGTGGATAGCATTTACGGGCTGCACTTTCCGGCGTTCGTTGAGCAACTTCACCAGCCGTTTCCGAACCCGGGTGTCGGCAATGGCCACGCAGACTTCGCATTTTTGGCCGATGAGCTTTAAAAAACCATCATCGTCTGTTTCGCCAAGCACCGACACACTGCCGAATTCGTTGCCGTGTAAATCTTTATTATCGTCGAGCAGCCCATAAACAACCACGTTGTTTCGCTGAAAAATATCTAAAGCTGTTTGGCCGAGACTTCCCGCCCCCAAAATCATTACTGGATTTTCCATGTTATCAGAACGTTACGTCATAAATAACGTAATGCTATATTGTTAGCGATTTAGTAACAATGTCATAAACAATACGTCATAGGTGAAGCGTAGTTTCGTCCATGAAAACGAAGCGGCACTTCCGTACGATTGTCCTCTCCGACATCCACCTCGGCACATCTGGTTCTAAAGCCAAAGAAGCGACCGAGTTTTTGAAGAACTACTCTTGCCAGAAATTAATTCTAAACGGTGATATCATCGACGGCTGGCAGCTCAAACAATATGGTTCGTGGAAGAAAAAGCACACCGCTTTTTTCCGAACAGTGATGAAACAAATCATCCGACACGATACAAAAGTAATCTATCTAAGAGGTAACCACGACGATTTTCTGGATCAGGTGATGCCCATGAAAGTCGGTCGGAACTTCTCTATTCGTCGCGACTATATCCTGCAATCGGGCGAAAAGAAGTTTTACGTAACCCACGGCGATGTGTTCGATTCAATTACCTCGCAAATGAAGTGGCTGGCTTATCTGGGCGATATGGGTTACACGTTCCTGCTGTGGGTCAACAAGTTATATAATCAATACCGAACCTGGCGGGGCTTGCCCTACTATTCGCTTTCGCAGCAGGTGAAACACCGGTTTAAGCAGGCTGTCAACTATATCTCTGATTTTGAGATTAAACTGACCGAACTCGCCAAAGCGCGGGGGTGCGACGGGGTTATTTGCGGGCATATTCACCATCCTGCTATTCACGATTATGATGGGCTCATTTACATGAACTCAGGCGACTGGGTCGAGACAATGAGTGCCCTAGTTGAAGATTATGACGGAACCTGGAGCCTGCTCTATTACACTGCCGATCTGGCTGATGATTCGGAAGAGAAAGAGCCTGTGAACAAACGCCAAACGTTAACGCCGACCTACCCAGACTCGTCGTTTACGCCATCCGGTATTACTGAGTCAACGTTCACCCAGCAATCTGCCTGAGCTATGCGCGTTTTGTTTCTTGTTCAGGGTGAAGGTCGAGGACATTTAACCCAAGCCATTTCGCTGGCTCAACTACTTCGGGAAGCTGGCCATACCGTTGTTGGTGCCTTAGTAGGCGTCACGCCGGGGCGGCCGGTTCCGGCATTCTTTAGTGAAGCGTTCAGCGGTGATATTGAGCCGGTGAATAGCCCCGGGTTGGTATATAGTCCGAAAACGAATGAACTGCTCATGCTGAAAACCATGCTGGCAACGATGCGGCAGGGCCGAACCTTTGCTAAAAGTATTCGGCAGGTTCGGGATGCAATCGACCGTTATCAACCTGATTTAGTCGTCAACTTTTACGAACTTCTAGGCGGTTTAACCTACGCCCGTTACCGGCCCGCCGTGCCGATGATTTGCGTAGCGCACCAGTATTTGGCATTTCACCCGTCATTTCAATTTCCTGCGGGAAAATGGCTGGCAAGGTGTGCGTTTCTGGGCAACTCGTGGTTGACGTCGATAGGAGCAACCGAACGGCTGGCTCTGTCATTTGACGCACTCCCTAACGTGCCAGAAAAACGGGTTCGCGTGGTGCCGCCTTTGCTTCGGCGCGAAGTTACTCAGCGCGAACCCGGCGTAGGTAATTACTGGTTAGCCTACTTAACCCAAGCTGGTTTGGCTACGCGACTCGTAGAGGCCCATCACCAACATCCCGAAATTCCACTGCGGTTTTTTAACCCGGCAACGAAAGCCCCCGATGAAGTGATTGATGAAACGCTGACTTGCCATCAGATCGACGGGCAACGATTTATAGATATGATGCAGAACTGCCAGGCTGTTGTGACAACGGCAGGCTTCGAGTCAGTTTGTGAGGCTTTTTATTTAGGCAAGCCGGTGTTGATGATGCCCCAGCCCAACCACTACGAGCAGATGTGCAACGCGCTCGATGGTCAGCGGGCAGGCGTGGGCGTTGCTTCGGATTCGCTTGATTTCGATGCGTTATTGAATTACCTATCCCAGCACGATTTTCAGCGAAATGAATACGGTCCGGCTATCCGATTTCGGGGGTGGCAGCAACAATGTAGCCGGGTATTTCTGGAAGCCGTGGAGCAGGCGGGCCAATCGAAACGCAACCGAACACGATCACCCAATATATTTCTATCCATGAAAGCGATTATCCGCGATTATAAAAATCAACCTGGTCTTCGTCAGCAACCTGTTTGAGGGGACTGGGGCCCTTGCTAATTGGGTTTCTTCTATTCCAGTAATGCTTAAAGCTGTTGCCGAAACCAGTTTGTAGTCACTAGTTGCTCTTTGTTCAGATTGAAAGCCATTAGGTATACTTTATTGTATTCGGTTTTCATGTCGAAAAACTTGTAAAATCGTTCGAACAACTGGCCCTGAAAATCATCAATAATGGATCTCGGTTCCCGGTCCATCTTAATATCAGTCTTCAGGGCTTTCTTATAAAACGGGCAAGGAGCCTTTAGCCCTACCTTTGTGGTTGCTTACATCACAAAATCATGACTCAGATTCCTTGCCCGATTAAAACTACCACTTTTTTTCAAACGCTCCAACAAACACCCGGCCTAGATAACC
>Ga0105048_10003446_pt1 | contig 25903 bp, 19 predicted proteins | sample MAT05_FD_78382 | JGI IMG/M metagenome (GOLD analysis project Ga0105048, IMG submission 78382) | Freshwater microbial communities from Lake Fryxell liftoff mats and glacier meltwater in Antarctica - MAT-05 | ecosystem: Environmental > Aquatic > Freshwater > Ice > Liftoff microbial mat | place... | reverse complement strand
CGAGAGACGGAGCTGCAATGGCGCTCGGCAACATTTCATCAGGCATCGGTGTCGGAATGATGTCCACATTTCCTTCGGCATCCACCGTCTTGTAGCGGACGCGGGCGATAACCACACGCCGCTGGCCTCCACGTTTGTGAGCTATTTTATACGTTTCATCAAACCCGTGCCGGATAACTTTGCCGTCGGCAACGAGCGCTTCCAGGTGAGGATCAGCGATCTCGATGCGCTGGCCGGTTAACGCAGTTTTCGTCACCCCGCTACATTGATGCCATCGGCAGACCTCCGCTACACGGCTCCGTGAATCGGATACACGCAGTGTTCTCGTCCACGTGCTGAAGGAGTTTGAGACAGTCAACGCTTCGGTCCCGGCTGCCGACAAAGTACGGCTTGATCAGCATCTGAGCATGATCCGGGAAGTGGAGCGTGGCTTACAAGCTGGGGGAGCTGGAGGCCCGGTGTCTTGTGACCAAGCAGCCGGCATAACTCCAATCGCCGATCACCTTCTGCACACGAATTTCCCAGCCGTTGGTAAGCAACAGGCGGATCTGCTCGTGCTCGCTCTCGCCTGCGGACTCACGCGCGTGGCCTCGCTTCAGTATTCATACGCGCGTTCCATCGAGCGTTTGGAATGGCTGAGCACGCAAGGCTGTGGCCCCTGCGGAACCATTGAGCTGGATCATCACACCATTTCGCACACCGAGGACAGCATGTCGAACGCGCAGATGGCCGTGATGAACCGTTGGTATGCCGAACAGGTTGCCTATCTGGTTGGAAGGTTGGACGCAGTCAATGAGGGCAGCAGCACGTTACTTGATAATTCGCTGGCATTCTGGTGTTCGGAGGTCTCGTACGCTGCCACTCATACTTTCAAGAATATTCGGGCATTCTTGTTTGGCACGGCGGGTGGCAAGATCAAGACCGGGAAGCATCTCGATTTTGCGGGAGCAGCGCACAATAAGTTACACGTCACGTTCCTCAATGCCATGGGAGTTCCCGCTACCAGTTTCGGAGATTCTGGATTCGGCAACGGTCCTTTGTCGGGGATCCTCGTCTAAGCTGCAGGTATTTAGGCGTTGTCATTGTTAGGTTGCCTCAGTCCCTCTCGGAATCTTCAATGGGGAAGGTCAATGGAGACCGTGGACACGAGCGATGCATGTTTCGGTCACTTTTACGCGAATCTGCCATGGATTGGCGCAAACCTGGTGGCGTGAAACTGTCCGTCCCCGTAGATTGAAACCTGACGTTGGAGCTGCCGCGCGCCGGTGACGGTAGCAGCCATCGCGCCCTGTGCGACTGCCGCACGGAAGGACGTTTCGCCATGCCCAAGTTCTGTAGTCAATTATCGACAGCCGTACTTATTCTTGGAGGAACTTTTGGCTGCCAGGGCTCTGTTGGCGGCGGTCAGAGTGGACCGAACGCGACAGGTTCGCCAACCGATGGAAGCACCACCCCGTCGATAATGGCCGCCGGATCGACTGGGATTCCAAGCACAACGCTGCCGGATGGCACGGTGATTCCGGGAGGTCCGACAACCGGTACTGGAGCGGCCTGCGTGATGGGCGCGCCCGTAGCTCCTGCTCGGATCTGGGTTCTTACCGATCAAGAGTACGTCAACGTCGTGCGCGACGCATTCGGGGTGACGCTGTCGGGGAAAGACGCGGAGATCACGACAACGACGTCGGGCTCTGGGGCGTACACCAACCTTTCAGAGGCTTTTTCGGTGAGTGGATCGGCAGTTCAAGGCTACCAGCGAGCAGCCGTCAAAGTTTCTGAGCTCGTCCATCCGTGTGGCACCGCGTCTGAAGTAACGGATGCGTGCGTTGAACAATTCGTTCGCAACGGGGTCGCCCGAGCTTGGCGACGACCGCTCAACGAGTCAGAGGTCACCAACCTCATGGCCGTGTTCCGAAATTTCTCTCCAGCCGAGGGGAAAGACGGCGCACTCGCGTTGGTGGTGCAGGCGGCGCTCCAAACCGGCTCCTTCCTGTATCGCAGTGAAATTGGAACCAATGCGGCAACCGCCACTCAACCGGTTTCGCTCACGCCCCATGAACTCGCGAGCGCTCTTGGATTCCTCTTCTTCGATTCTGTCCCCGATGCGGAGCTTTGGGCCAAAGCTAACGACGGCACACTCGCTCAGCCGAGTGTTCTCGTTGCAGAGGTCGATAGATTGCTCACACTCCCGGAGGTGCGTCGCACATTGTCGAGCCTTATTGGATATTGGGCTGGGATTGAGCAAATACCGATACGAACCAAAGACCGCTTAACCTTCCCAAATTACACAGACACCTTGAAATCGAGCCTCTATTCAAGCGCCAAGGCACTTGTTGAGGACGTCGCCTGGACCGGCAAGTTCGGGGATATCTTTGCTCCGAAAAAGATTCTCGCCAACGCCGAAATGGCGTCGGTTTATGATTTTATCGCGCTCCCAGCGGCTACCGGTTTCGGTCTCGTCCCCATCGACATTCCCGCCGGTCGACCGAATGCGGGGCTGCTCACCCATCCTGGGATCCTAGCGGCTACGAACAAACGACCGTCGCGGAGTGACCCCATTCATCGGGGTCTTTATCTTTACAAATCGTTTGTCTGCGGCGGCAAGATCCCAGCTCCGCCCCCGGGCGTGGTCGCATTGGCGGAGACCATGACAGGAACCGAGCGTCAAATCGCAGCCGCACGGGCTGGGACCCCCACTTGCGCTGGTTGCCACTCGTTGTTTGATCCATTGGGTCTCCCGTTGGAAGAGTTCGATCCGATTGGACGCTTTCGCAGCGTGGACGTAGATGGCTCGGCGATCGATAGCTCCTCTGTTCTAAAAGGGCTCGGTCCGAGTCTGGACGGCCCGGTAAGTGGCATCGCGGAGCTTGGTCAACGGCTTGCTTCGAGTCGCGGAGCGCTGGACTGCGCAAGCGGGACTCTGGCTTCCTATGTTCTTGGCTACACGTCTGCCACACCATCCTGTGACGTCCTGCAGGCGCGAGACACCTTCGCAATGTCTGGAAATTTTGCCGATCTCTTCCGTTCCCTGGTCACGGCCCCCGGGTTCCTCAATCGGGATATCGAGCTCAAGTGAAAGGAGAGAATCTGTGAAGCATTTACTACCACGTCGACACGTTCTAAACGGCCTTGGTGCTCTCGGACTCGGTGTGTTGGCACGTCCACTCTTGAGTGAAGCTCAAGGCACCACCCCACAGCGATTGCTGATCATCCACCGCCCCGTGGGCACTCGGCCTGAACACTGGTTCCCGACGGTCGGGGGTTTGAAGGATTGGCAAACCACTCGGCTCCTTAGTTCCTTCGATGCCGTCAGACAGGACATGGTGGTGATGAAGGGGATTGACACCCCGCGCAGCGGCGATTGGCCCGGAGACGAACATGCCGCCGGGCTCGTGTCTATCATGACGCCGCCCCCACCGCTCGCGATTGGCTTTGACAATCAGGCTTTGCCAGGCCAGTCGAAGCAAAGCGACGCCTGTTGGTTCACGTCAGGAGCTCGCTCCGTGGATCAGGAACTTCAAGCGAACGTAGCTGCATTCGGAGGTGCTCGTTATGCGTCCGTGCAGCTAGGATCCTCGTTAGGTTCGATGCAGAGCAATTCTCCTGAGGCGCGCGCGTGTCTTTCCTTTTCCGGCGCTCGCCTCCCTCTTTGGCCTGAAAGCCGCCCCGATGTGGCGTTTGCGAATCTCTTTGGCGGTATCATGACCGGTGGCGTGGACGCCGCCCTGGCGGAGCGAATTCGACTTCGCAATCAGAGCGTGCTCGACTTCGCAATACAGGATCTGAGCGACCTCCGAACGCGCCTTCCCGCCTCACAGCTTGCCAAACTGGATTCCCACCTAACGGCGATTCGCGCACTGGAGACCGGCATGGCTAGTTCCACGGTGGGCTGCGCACAGCCCGGGTTAAATGCTCTCCCCGATCAGGGAGATCGTCACGTGCTTGCCTCGCAACAACAGATGGCTCTCATCAAAGCCACGTTCGCCTGCGATCTCACTCGAGTGATCACGATGACCTTCGGGCAGGGGAATTCTGAAGAAGCAGTGAGTCAGTTTCCGAACGTTGGGGCAAACGCCGACGGCGTGCACAGCGTTTCGCATGGTGATGATCCTGAAGCGCGCCGTATTCAGGAAGCAGCTGATAAGTTCTACTGTGACACCACAGCCAAGTTGCTCTTGGACTTGAAGAACACGCCCGAAGGCGGAGGCAGTATGCTGGATAACACGCTGGTCGTGTACTTCAGTGAGGTCATGATTGGGTCTGCTCACAGCATTGAGGATAATCCGGTGTTGCTATTTGGTGGGAAATTCCTGGGTTTGCAGGGCGGGAGCTACCTACAATTCACAGGGCGGACGTTTGCAGATGTTTGGGTGGAAACCTTCCGGCGCCTTAACTTCAACATGACCCAGTGGGGCGCTCCGGACTGGAATCGCGGAACTCTGCCAGGGCTCTACGCCTAGGCATCACAACTTCCATTTACCCTACCGGCACCGGTTCCTCTCGAAACTGCGTCGGCGTGATCCCCGTCACTTCCTTGAACTGCTTTGAAAAGAAGTGCACGTCACAGTAGCCGAGCTTTTCGGCAATCGCTCTCAGGGATAAACCCGATCCATGCAGTAGCGTTCGCGCCGCTGCGACGCGCTGCAGCAGTCGATAACGTGCCGGCGCCACACCCATCTGAGCCACAAAGCGACGCCGAAACGTGCGTTCGCTCATGCCAAATGTGCGAGCCACTTCCGAAAGCTGGATGTCCACATCCAGCGTCGCCTGCAAACGCGCGCAAGCATCAGCGATGAATGATTTCTGTGATTCGCTCTGGTCGTTTTGCCGGTGAGCCTCCGCCAGGCGCACAAACATCAAGAGCGCGCGTGCCGCAAATAGCGCTTCTTCGCCCGGCTTTGCTGTTTGGTAATCGCGAATGATCTCGTCGCAGCCAGCGACCAACGCTGAATGGAGTCCCGGTCGCAAGATGGGGGTCTTTCGGCTGATGACCCCATCGATTTCAAGAGCCTCAATCGTGTCCCCCCCCATTTCAATGAAGCACTCCGACCACGTCACCTGCGGATCGAGACGGCCATAACTGTGTGTCAAGCCTGGAAAGAGCAAGAGCACGTCGCCCGTTTCTACACGGTGCTCCCCTGTGAGATCGTCTTTATAGAACCCGCTGCCCTCCAATAAATACACAAAAGCGTAAGCGCTGATCGTCCTGTTTTCGCACCAGCGCTCTACGTCTCCCTCCTTGTCGTAGATGTAGCCGGCTCCATTGACTACACCGGACTTGCGAAAGAAGCCCCCGTATCGGACGTTGACCTGGCGCATGCAATTCTAAGAATAGCATGCAAAGGGTCAGCCAAGTTTACGTTATTCCGTTCAGTGCGCCCGTGCAGAATTGGGGGTCGCCGTAGCTGGTTCGGGGGTCACCGAACAGATTCAAGATCGAAACCAGGAGGTTATTGTGTGAGGTGGCGTTGAAGTTGAGCAGGCGCCCGCCTCGTAAGCCGCCACCCTGACCCGCCAGCAGGAAGGGCATGTTGTCCTTCATGTGGGTGGAGGGCAGCGAGAGCTCGGAGCCAAAGAAGACGACGCTTTCGTCGAGCAACGTGTGACCGCCCATATCCACCTGGTCCATGGCACCTAGCAGGTAGTTGTGCATCTCGGAATACCAGGTGGCAATCGTGGTACACGCGGCCATGCCTCCGGGACTGTCGTCGTGCTCGTACGCGTGCTGGTGATCGTGCAAGTTCAGCCAAGGGAAGGTGTGCTTGGCCTCAGTGTCAGACCACTGGAGCGAGCCGACGGCCGTGATGTCACATGCCAATGCCATCACCATCATGTCCATCATGAACTTGCCAACGGTCGGGATCATGCTGTCCGTCGAGACGTCGACAATGGAGCCTTCTTCGTTCGAGTTGAGGCCGGTCGTGGGATTGTATCCAGTGGTATTGGCTCGAACGGGTGCCCGACACGTGGCACTTCCGACGGGACCCTTGCTCAAACCGAGCTCGATCTCACGGAGTTTTGTCAGATGCTGCTCGAGCTTGGCTCGATCATTCGGGCCGAGTCGTGCGGAGAGTTCGGCATAGCGAGCGATGACGAAATCGAGGATCGATTTCTTACGCTCAAGCGGTGCCGTGTTGGCGCCTGGGGTGGGGGCGACAGCAGGCGTCAAGGTGCCGAAAAGATCGTCGAAGATCTGTTGCGGATCGAGTCGTGGTGGGATGGGAGCCAAGTTCGCGCTGTCTTCGAAGTTGGCCGCGTTGATCGGGTGGAGCAGGCCATGGCTGGATCCGGTGGCCCACCGCACCGCCATCTGCAGACTCGCCTTGGCTTTGATGTTCTTCGAGATTTTGGTCGCAATGATCTGATCGATCGACGGGTAATAGGAGTAGCCGCCGTCGGTTAGCACCACTGTCTCGGGCCCTTGAGTGCTTCCGGTGAGAAAAGCGATGATGCCCGCTTGGTGCTGCTCGCCCACGGCGCTCTTCATGTCCAAACCGCGCAACACCAGGAGCTTGCTCTTCACGGACTCAAGGGGCTTTAGGATGGGACTCAGGATGGGTGCCTCCGGAGTACCGCTTGGCCAGTATTGGGCGGCAATCGTGCCACCGGGTTGAAAAACCGAGAGGAAGCGCTTGGCTGTCGTGCCGGCTTGAGCGTGCGCGAGCTTTTTTTCACCCATACACTCAAGCCAGGGCAATGCGAGTGCGATACTGCCCGCGCCCGTAAGGAGAGTCCGTCGATGCAGCTTGTTTTTTCCGAGGACGTTCATTCGCGCACCGCCGGCAAGTAGTTGAAGGTATCTGTTTCGGTGAGTTGTATGAGCAAAGTTTTGACGTTGTAACCAGCGCCTTTGAATTTTTCCCAGGTGCTCTGGAGCGCGCAGGCATCTCGCTCCCCCGTCACTCGCCCATAGCCAAACTCCATCCAGCGCCGAGCGAAGCACTGCATGGCTTCGGGGGATTCTGCAACCCTCTGACCCAATTCAACGGGTCCGCTAAAAGAACCAAACAGCGGCGAATTGCCGCTCGGATCGATCGTTACGCCATTTTCCTGATCGCGCCACTGACCCACCGCATCGAAGTTCTCAAGTGCGAATCCCACAGGGTCTAAGTTCGAGTGGCAGGCAGCACACGCGGGCTGAGAACTGTGCGCGCTAAAGCGTTCGCGAGCCGTTGGCGCCGAATTGGGCTCGGGCACTTTGACTTGGGACAGCACCGCGCCAGTCGGAAGTGGAATGTTTTGGCAGAGTAGCTTCTTCACGATCAGAGCTCCGCGCGTCACGGGATTGGTGGGATTCGAATGGATGGGGCCCGCGACCATGCCACCCTGGGTCAGTAACCCGCCGCGCTTCAAGCCATCCAATGCCACCTGTTGGAATGACGAACCACTCACACCGGGTATTCCGTAGTAGGCGGCGAGCTCGTCGTTCAGGTACGTGTACTTGGCCGTGAACATACCGGGCCAGGTTCCGGGGCCTTCGAAGATTTCGTGATCCAGGAAGGTTTGCGTCTCCTGGCGCATCAAGCTCCCGATCTTGGCATTCCAGGCCGGAAACAGGGTTTTGTCGCGTTCCAAAGCGGACAGTGCCGCGATCGGTAACAGGTTATCAAAAAAGAATGCCGTTACCTGGCGCGCGTTCGGATCGGCCAAGAGGCGCTGTGCCTGAGTTTGCACCCCGGCGGGCGTCTGTAGCTCACCGCGTGCGGCGGCTTGCCGCAACGCATCGTCCGGAATCGAGCCCAAGAAGAGATAGGAAAGGCGCACTGCCATTTCATCGCCGGTGGGGCGGAGGACATCCGTGCGTCCAGGTACCGGCTCACCGAACTCGGGCTTGTAGAGAAAATCGGGACCCTGCAGGACCGCTTCCAGCATGGCAGCGAGGCTCGACGAGAAGGTTTCGTTAACGCGCAGCTTCTGAAACAGTTGTGTCAAGCCATCAGCTTCGGCAGGCTGAACTGTGCGACGATAAGCGCGCGCTACGAAGCCGTCGATCACACTGCGCACGCAGGTCACTTCATCGCCGACGAGCGGAGCAGACGCGCAGGAAGCCAATTTGCCGACGTTGGCAGGGTCGGTCAGCGTAGAAGCGATGCTGGCTGCCGCGGAAATGTACTTTTCTGCGAGGATATTCGGAACCGACTGCGAGGCAGCATCGTTCCCAAAACCGTTGCCAGACTCCTCGGACGGAAAAGCGTTAGCCGGGTTATCCGTAATGTTGGCCAGATCACGAAGCGTGTTGTTGTATTCGAAGCGTGTCAGGCGGCGCAGTGGCGCGCTTGGTGGCAGGGGCGCGCTGCAAGCTTGCGCGCCGATGATCCCCCCCGGCATGAGGCCCGTGCCGCTCGGTGGCACCGTAGAACTCGAATTGATCGGCAGGCCATCGGAGCCAACCGGCGCTGCTGCGTTTCGATCACCACGCGCTGTGCCGTCGGGGAGGGCAGTGCTACAGCCCCCAATGCTCGCTGCCACGCACGGAATGGCAACAAGAATAGCGCTCACGTGTCGGGATCGAAACATCATATCACCTACGGAAAACCGAGGACTCAATTCTCAAGCACGAATTGAATTCAGTATGACGCCGCCTTCGGAATCCTCAATGGAAAGCGTGGACACAGGTGATGTATGTTTCGGTCACTTTCCTAGATCGGCCCAGAACTGCGTGGGACAAGCTGGCTCAGCTTCTCACACAGGTTCCTATATAGCCACCGGACCGGGTGTGTCGCGGATGGTCGCATGACCCACCATCGCGCCTATTTTTAACTCCGGTGTATCGAGTGGCTCAGAAAAGATTGTCTTCATGGTACGAAAAGATACCACAACATCAGGCTCTCTTGTTGCCGCAATGCCCCGTGATGCCCGCCCGCAAGCGACGCATGGTACAAGTGCGCCCCTCATTATGACTCACGAGCATTACCAACTCCTGGCCCGTTACAACCGCTGGATGAACGAAAAGCTGTATGCTGTGTCGGCAAGGCTGACGGATGAGCAGCGCAAGGAAGACCGTGGCGCGTTCTTTAGATCAATTCACGCGACGTTGAACCATTTGCTCTTAGCCGACCGCGTATTGATGGGTCGGTTCACAGGCGTACCCCTTGAACCCGATTGGCTCGGACCGGGTGCCATTCGCTCGCTTGATCAGGAGCTCTATCGAGATTTCGACGAGCTTTGGGGTGCGCGCAGAAAGATGGACGACGAGATCACGCATTGGGTGGGGACGCTTGGCCCAGAACAGCTTGCGGCGCCGCTGCGCTATGTTCGGCAAGGAGTCGTGTCCGGGTTTCCCCTTTGGTGGTCGGTTGCCCACTTGTTCAATCATCAAACTCACCATCGCGGACAAGTGACGACTTTGCTCATGCAGGCCGGGCACAATCCCGGTGTTACGGATTTGCTTGCCATGTTGCGAAGCGAAGCCGAAGGGCCGAAAGCCTGAGGAGGCTGTGAGCGAAGGCCGATTGCAATGGAAAGCCTGGACACAGACCATGTAGGTTTCGGTCATGGCGCGAGGACCATTATGCGATCGCAGCGCCTTCCTGCCCGCACGCAGATCTGCCATAGATTGGCGCAAAACTGCGTGGCACAAACTGGCTTAGTTTCGCAAAATCCCACCCTGTTGTCCGAGTCGGCTGCAGCCACGGTAGCAGGCCCACACAGTTTCCCATCTAGTCACCGGAGCGGGCGTGTCGCGGGTGGTGGCATGAACCCCATTTGAAGGAAGATCTATGAAGACGTTGACCCTCACCCCAGCGCTCACCATCTTGCTCGCTCTTTCCTGCTCCTCAGAGCCAAGGATGAACACACCCGCTGGCCAAGGCGTACCTAACTCGTCAAGCCTTGGCGGGGCGAACGGCAGTGGTGGTTCGAGCGCGGCTCCCAATGCCAATACTGGAGGCCTTAACGCCCCCAAGACAGGCGGCGCTTCCGGCGTTGTGGCGAGCGGCGGCACGGTAAACTCTGCGTCGGGTGGTTCGAGCGAAGCGAGCGGAGGGACGACCGACGAAAGTGGCGGCACAAGCGCAGGCGGCGGCGGCAATTCGACTGCAGCCGGTGGAACAAACGGCCAACCCGTGAGCGGAGATCCTGGCGCCGCCCTCAATGGTCAACGCTGGGATACGCCGCATGTGCCAATGCAGGCCCCTGGCAAAGAATACTGCGTCTTGAAGGACATGGACGTACAGTTCGGCGGAGCGCCTGGGACAGTTTACAACGTTACCCTGCGTTTTCGCGGCGTTCTCGAGGGCAAGGAATACCTGGGCGGAACCGCGCAAGGCCAAGGCCTGCAGTTCTACACCGGAGGGATGCCCGGAACGACCGACCCCTGGGCAAACTACAACACCGTGGGCTTTACGGTCTCCGCACCGATGCAAACCTACTACCTCAACAATGCTGAGCTCGATGTGATCGGCGATGACCTGGTGTTCGCCATGGACTACACGGTCACTATTCAGATTGCTGGAGGTGCCACGCTGCATCTCTTCAGCCAAGACTCGAACTGCAACGCCGTTCCCAACGCAGCCGGCTTTGTTTCACCGGGGGTCACTGCTCCTATTATGATCCCTAACGTCGCTTCGAACGGGATGGACCAATTTGCGCAGGTGGATGTGGTTTCGGTGACGCAATAGGGGGCGGAAGAACTGCTCTTGGCCGCGCGTACGGGATGCCCACCGTGCGCCGCCACCGGTTCCGCGGCCACCGCTCCTGCCTCCCGTCGCACTGCCGCCTGCCCCTGCCAATGCCGCTCCGATGCCACCGCTGGCGGAGCCACCTACTCAGCCAGTGCCGTTGGCGTCGCCATCAACTGCAGACGCTCCGCCAACCTGGGAGCCGCCCACGCTCATCGAACCGCCACCGCCTGACTTTGCACCACCGAAAGCGATGGCTCAACCGGTCCCCGAAGATCACGAAGTGATCCAAACACTCGTAGTCACGAGACAAAAGGCCTTTGATCGACCTTGCCAAGGTCGACGTCGAGCGTTCGAATCCCTTCTCCCGCTCCAAGAACACAGCATGAAGGATGCTGTTTCATCGGAAGCCCAGCTTCGCTTGGAGCACCACTTGGAGCTTCAATTTTCGATGGAACGCGTGGACGTCCGGGCAACCTCTGGGCTAGGAGATACCATGGGCACTCCCATTTCGGAGGCGGTCCGCGCTCAAGCCCGTCAGCCTCTTGCCAAGCGAACGCCAAGTACCGGTTGGCGTTGATCCGGCGTGTACCAAGTGCGAAACGAAGGTCGTGCGATCTCGGGTTGGGTTAGAAAGCTGCCGCCGCGCGCCACTTGGTGTCGACCATCGAAAAAGGGGGCACTGTATCCCGCGTAGGCCTGTGGAGTGAAGCCTGGGTACGCAGAGAACTCGTCACAGGTCCACTCCCAAACGTCACCTATCAGCTGTTCGGCACCAAAATAGCTGGCGGAAGCGGGCAGGGTTCCAAGGGTCGTCACGTCCCAGTGCTGGAGATCCCAATTGGCCACATGGTTGCCGTTGGCGTTGTCACCCCACGGAGTGCGACGTTTGCCTGCCGGTGAATGGGAAGCCGCGAATTCCCACTCAGCCTCGCTTGGCAGGCGTGCTCCCATGAAGCGTGCATACGCCCTCGCCTCGAACCAACTCACGTGACACACCGGCTTCCTTGGCTCGACCCTTTCGAACCCGTGGAGCGTCCACAGCTGCCAGCCACCATCCTTATCCTCAAGCCATCCAAGTGGGCATTCGACGTCGTGAGAGCACCGCCACGCCCAACCCGCTTCGTCCCAAAGCGCGCGTTCACGATAACCACCGTGCACCATGAATTCAAGCCAACTCCGGTTTGAAACCGGGAACCGCATGAGCTCGAAATCTGCAACCTTAACACGCTGAAGAGGTCGCTCGTTGTCCCATGCATCCAGATCGCTGGGAGGGCTTCCCATCAGGAACTCTCCGCCGGGCATCGCACAGAATTGAGTATCGAACTCCTGTGGTTGAGTGTCTTCTTTAGGCTGCGCTCTAGATGTTTGAGGCTCGAGTGGGAGCTTTCCCAGCCAGCGGACGGTGCCCATGATTTCGGTGTGTTGGCGTTCGTGGTTGGCGATGAAGTGGAAGAGTTCAATGGTCCGTAGGCTTACGTCCAAGACCTGACACAGGCTGAGCGTGCGTTCGCGCACGGCGTGAAGGTACGACCAAAGCTCGTCTTTCGAAGGCAAGCCGGGGCCGCGTTGATTTTTTTGGCTGGCAAAGGAATTCCAAAGTGAATCACGCTCGGGATCTAGAGGTGGCATTTTCCCCAGGTTGCGCTGGAGCCAACACTCTTCTTGCCAGGCGATGTGACCGAGGTGCCAACCGATCGGTGAAAATTCTTGATCGACTTGTTCGCGGAGCGCGTTTTCACTGAGATCTTGGCAGAGAAGCAGCGTCTTTCTGCGCGCCCGTGAAAGGGAGTCCAACGCTTGAGCAAGCCCAGTCATTGCTGAATGTCAGGCTCACTCCCAAAAGCGAACTGAACGATGCTCTCGTCAGGGACTGGCTTCCATCCCGGCTGTTCGTTGATCGGCTCTGAGGCAATCACATGGCCCACCAAGGGCGAGCCGCTGCTGCTCAGAAAGTACAAGCTGGGCGCGGTGCCCGTGACTGCCGACCGCGTGGCAACCAACGTCTCGCCGTCGCTCACAATAAGGGTAAAGAGCGCTTCACATTGGGCCTCGGTGGCGAGAGCTCGCAGCTTCGTGAGCGTGTTTCTTGTGGCTTGCAGGAGGCGCCCCGGATCCGATGCAGCTGCTTGGTCGTACTCATCTCGGAAGAGGGCAAACACATGCTCCGAGTCTGAGCTGCCTTGGATCTCAGCGTAGCTTCGATCACTGAGAGCACGTCGTAGGGTGCGCAACATCTTGCTGCTGAAATCTCGAATGAATCCGTTGTGAAGAAAGCAGACCTTTCCGGATGCGAAGGGTTGGGTGTTCGCTGCCGAAACAGAGAGCGGATCGGTGGCGCTGCGTACGGCTGCCAGGAAGCAGCGTGTGGAAATGGCCGCACCGAGCTCCGTACGATTGGCGTCCGCCCAGATGGGAAGTGTCGAACGATAACGGTACACGATGGGCCCCGTGTCCGTGTAAAACCCAAAACCCCAACCATCAGCGCACACCGTGGCGCTTGTGAGTTCCCTGGCCGCGTAGCTTTGGCGCTCAAGCGAATGCGGCGCCGCGTCGAGCCAGGTTGAAATTGGAAGGGAAGGGCCCAGGTAAGCCACCACGCGGCACATTCACCGACTCGTAACACGATCGTTGATGAGCGTCTCGCTCGGGGCCGGAGCGTCTGAAAATCGAAGCATATTTTGGTGCGCGCGGTTGCGTCGAAAGCATGAGCGACCTATGGACCGAAAGCGGACCGCTCAAGAGGAGGAAACGCCATGAGGACCAGCAGTGAGATTTCCGTCCCAGCCACGATCGCCGAACGGCTACGCATCCAGGTGGTCTCTGAAGCGTCCCGTGTGGCGGAGTTGGCGGAGGACACGCGGCGTGGATTGGGCAGAAGGCCGAAGTCAGTACCCGCCAAGTATTTCTACGACGAGCGTGGAGCTGAGCTTTTCGATCTGATTTGCAACACGGAGGAGTACTACCCGACGCGGACGGAATACGCGCTTTTGCAGAGCGTGAGTCAGCAAGTGCTCGAAATCGCACGTCCGCGGGATATCGTCGAGCTTGGAAGTGGTGCGGCGCGAAAGACCAGGGTGTTGTTGGATGCCGTTGAGCAGAGCGGAAGAAGATGCCGCTATATTCCCTTCGATGTGACCCTGCCCATGCTGAAAAAGAGCTCGCTCGGGCTCTTGCAGCGCTACGCATGGCTGCAGATTCACGGCATAGTTGGGGATTACGAGCGTCACCTGGCGATGCTCCCCACAGGCTCACGTCGCCTGTTCGTGTTTCTCGGTAGCACGATTGGTAATTACGACGTCGCGGCCACGCAGAGCTTCCTTCGGGGGATCTCTTGCATCATGCAAGATGGAGATTTTCTGCTCCTCGGTACCGACACGGTGAAGGATCGCACCGTTCTTCATAGTGCCTACAATGATGCTTCCGGGGTGACCGCCGCATTCAACAAGAATTTGCTTTCCGTGCTCAATCGTGAGCTGGGTGCGGGTTTCGATTTAGAGGACTTCGCACACGAGGCATTCTTCAACGAAGAAGAACAGCAAATCGAAATGCATCTGCGGGCGTGCCGTGAGCACACGGTCTCGATCTCGAGCCTTGGGATGGAGATACAGTTCGAACGAGACGAACGACTCCGGACTGAGATCAGTCGTAAATTCACGCGTTCAAGCGTGGAGAGCATGTTGGGGACGGGTGGTCTTGAGCTTCTGGAATGGCTGCCGGCTCCGAACGACTGGTTTGCGCTCAGCTTGGCCAAAAAGTCGCGCGCTCAGTCCTTTTCGGACTGACGCGTGCCTCCCTGGTCGCTTTCGAACGCGTGTGGTCGAGCACCGTTTTTCCGCTTGGGTGAGCCCGACGTCGAGTACCTCATGGGTTCAACGCTGTGAGCGCCTCGTCGGCACTCTCGTAGCGCTTGTCCGGCAATTTATCGGCCAGCCATTTCTTCTCACCGTCCGCGAATTCCGCGGTATCAGCGCCATGGGGGATAACCTGGTCGTGTTTGGGGTGGGCTCCAACGAACTTGCCATTCACGTCGCCTCGACTCAACCGAAGAGCGTGGTTGGCTTGAGTGTTCTCGTGAAGAACCTCGACGCCATTCAAGAACAGCTCAAGAAATCTAGTATTGCGTTTGAAGGACCGAACCCAGAACGCCCTGGTCTTGTCGGTATCAAGATTCAACATCCGAATGGCAATACGGTGACATTCTTGCACACTCAGTAATAGCGAGACGCGAACAGGCCACCAGACCAGGCGCTTGCCAAAGGTTGCGGACGAAGAGCCGCATCCTATCGACCTACCATCTGTTCGCGATAATGATGAGGAGCGACGCCGATTGATCGCTTGAAAGCTCTACTAAAAGAAAATGGGTCAGGAATACCTACGGCTCTGGCGATCTCTTGGATTGAGAGTTGCCGTCGCAACAGCAGCGAGCGCGCGCGGTCGCAGCGAACCCGCGTCAAATAATGGGCTGGGCCCTCACCGGTTGCTTGCTTCATTTTCCTACGCAAGAGCGAGTAGCTCACCCCGAAGGAACGTGCCAGCCACTCGAAATCGATGTCCTCCGCGAAGTGAGCCTGGCAGTACTCACGCGCGCGCCGACTGATATTTTCCTCAGGCACAGCATAGTCCGCCTGGCCATAATAAGCCTCAACGAGCAGCCGCTCTGCGATCACCACCGACCGATCCGAGTCCCCGGTTGCACCGCGCTGCAGCGTCGCTAGAAGCTCCCGCCAGAGCTCGATGAGCGGTTCCTTGGCCACGATATTGCGGACGCTCCCATCCACGAACAGCCACCCATTCTGAAGCCACCGGCGGACACCAGTGCCCATAGCCGTCACGTAGTACTCTTCCCAGGCCGTGCCGTCATCGGGGCCGTAGTGAAAAACAGGGCCAGGATAAACACAGAATAAACTCCCAGGGCCGACTCTTCGAGGGGTCTCTTTTCCAACCGCATAGCTCCCATGGCCCCGCACCACGAGACCCACCGCATGGACCCCGAAACGGTGATGGATCCACGCTCGCTTGGTCGCAAGGTGTCCCGCAGTGGCGACGCGCACATCCCGGATGAGGCCCGGAGATAGCAACGGTTCGGCAGCGATCGTAATGCTCGGACGGCGGGTCATAATTGCCATGCAGTATATCAAAGCCGCCATGGTACGCGAATAATAGCCAGCTATTATGCAACTCAAGAACCATGCGGACAGACAAAATTGACATATGTGATGCCCCATCGGAAAGCTACCTGAGCGCTCTTGGAGTGCACGAGTACTGGGAGCGCGGCTATTGGGTGAGCCCCAAGCTGTTCGATGATGAACAGATCGAGCGTCTTAGAGCTGCTCACGAGCGACTTTGGCGTGGAGATTTCGATGGTCCCGCGTCACAATACGGGCAGCCCAAGGTTCTCGAGAGCGCCCTCCAGGTGCGCCAACAGTGCAATGCGTTCTGGCTCAACACTGAAATCGGCGCTGCGGTCCAAAGTCCCCTCCTGGGAGCGATTGCCGCTCGTTTGATGCGTGTGCCGCGTGTACGCCTCTGGCACGATCAAGCCATCTACAAGCCCGGGCAGGGTTCCGACGGAACCAGCTCGGCCGGCAATGTCGGCTGGCATCAGGACTACGGCTACTGGCAAGCCTCCGACACGACCAACCTTTGTACGGCATGGGTCGCACTCCAGGACACCGACCTCGGCAACGGCGGCATGCGCACCATCGTAGGCTCTCATCGCTGGGGCTTCATCCCGGGGAGCGATACATTCTGGGAGCAGGATCTGGATGGCTTGAGAGAGCGGTATCAAGCGAAAGGCGAGTGGCTTGACGAGCCGTGTGTGCTCCGCGCTGGACAAGTGACCTTCCACCACGCGCTCACGCTCCACGGCTCAGGCCCCAACCTCAGCAACGCTCCGCGACTTTCCGTCGTTGCCCACATGATGCCGGCCGATACGCGCTTCAGCGGCTCCGCACAGTGGCACCCCAACGTCGTATTTCTTGGACCCAATCCCCGCGCAGGCCAACCTTTCGAAGGCCCCTGCTTTCCAGAGCTTTGGCCGCGTGCGACGGGTTAGGAGCACCGCGCGTGCGTGGCCCAGCCCAGAGCATCATTGGTTGGTAAGTTCACGACTGTGCGAGCAGTCTTTCTGGAAGGCGCCCGCGAGCTGCGCGGCGAAAGTCTCGTCGTTAACGATCAGCGCGCCTTCTTCCAGCTTGTTTAAGGACAACGGATCGAGATTGATCGATCCCACCACCACAAGCCGTTCGTCTACGAGCATTGTCTTCGCATGGAACATTGATGGCTGATACTCCCAAATGCGGACGCCGTGCTTCAGCAGGCTTCCGTATTCAGTATGCTGAAGTCCAAAAGACGTTTTTGAGTCGCTCTTTTTACCGGGAGCCAGCAGGCGTACGTCAACGCCCTCAAGCGCTTTTTGTTTCAGCAGTGCCAAGATGGCTGACGAAGGAACCACATATGCATTGGAAATCCATAGCCTTCGCTTGGCCGCGGCGATCAAAAGCTGAGTCAGGCGTTCGGCGCGGGTCACCGTGATGGAATTGGTGCTGGCAACAAACCCCGCTTCGGCGCCGCCAGAGGCGGCCAAGGAGGGGAACGCCTCGTTGGGCAGCAACGCCCCTCCTGCCTCCTGCCAGTTTTCTGCGAAGGCCTGTTGCGCTTCGGTGACGGCAGGTCCCGAAAACGATACATTCGCATCACGCCACCCTTCGTTATTGACGCCGTCACCTAACCAATTGTCGCGAATACCGAATCCTCCAGTCACTGCGCTGGTACCGTCAATCACCACAATTTTTCGATGATTTCGCGCGATCGTCGCACCGGCGGCAGCGGGGCGAAAGATACGCACGTCGCAACCGGCCGCCTTGAGCTGGGGTGCAACCGTCTTGCCGAACGCTGAACTTCCGAAAGCATCAACGAGAATGCGACATTGCACCCCGGCTTTCGCTCTACCAACTATGGCGGAGGTGATACGCGCAGACGCGGACCCCTCCTCCCAGATGTAGAGCAACATGTGAATGCTGCTTTTGGCAGCGCCTACGGACCGCGCAAGGGCATCAAAGACTTGGCCATTGTTAAGCCACGTAACGGTGTGGCCAGGCGTCATACGAGTCCCGAGGCTCTGATAGATCGCCAAACGAAAGTCGTTGCCTGCGCCCGGTATCGCTGATCGAATTTGAAATCGATAGGCTTCGTTGGCAGGCCTTAAGGTGAAGTAAGCGCCCACAACTCCGGACGTCATCAAAACACCCAGCGCCACTGCGCGAAGTCGCTTGTTCTTAAGCAGACTCATGCTGAAGTCCTAGCACGCCAGAGGAGTTGGGCACCAAACGACTGGGTGGTTAGCGGGGGTCCTCCGGGCGCCGGTGGGGCTAGTGCAGCAGCGAGCGGCTCACCCTAAGAAAGCCGTTAAGCGTGAGCTTGCGCACCAACATGCTGGCTGCCACGACCGAACGCCGTCGAGACTCGGCTCTTCGCAGCAGTCGCTGCAGCCTGTGCCAGCCCAGGCCCTTTCTCCCGCGCTAACGTCAACAGCTCGCCGGCCCCGATTGGGATCATTTTGGCAGCGTGTGCCAGCTTTTGAGGCCCCTCGGCTACCGCAGTCTCGGCAAATTGTTGCGCTATGCGGGCTGCTTTCTTGGCGTTTTTGAGTGCGCGTTCGGCACGGGTTGAGTTTCGGTATTCTGCCGCCTGATAGACCAGATCGCTTGCGGTTGCGGCGGCGGCGTGTGGCGGATGGTGCAGTGGTGAGCTGAAGCGTGGATTCTGCTTGAGGAAGCTGCGGAAGTTTTCGAGCGTCATCCCGGTCTCGGTGAGTGCTTGGTCGAACTCGGCCTGAGCGGCGGCACGAGCTTTGAACATGTACATTTGGACGCGGCTCTGGAAGTTGACGGCGCCATCACCGCTGGTCTCTACCGGGCAAAAGATCGTTCCCGGGTATTTTTCAGTGATGATGGTTTGCACGCCGTCGCTCACGCCTGAGCTCGGCATGCAGCCAAAGGGCTTCACGCTGAGCGTCATGGTGGCCTTGTGCTTGGCCACGTTCAGGATCAGCTTGCCCACTTCCATGTGGCCTTCGCCGCCGCGCAGATCGGTATTGTAGAAATTCTGAGCGAGATCGGCGATCGCCTTCATGTCGGGCAGCGCGTAGCCATAGAAGCCAGCCGCGTGGGCGAAGGTTTGAAACGCGCCGCGAAGTGCGTGCCCGCCTGCCCAAAGCCCTATTTTGCGCACAAAAGCCCCATATTCGCCGGCTGCCTTCAGGCCATATTGTCCGCCGTCTTGTCCGCGCAAGAGCGCGCGATTCGCGGTGTCGTTGGTCACTTCCCAGATGTTGTACAAGATCCAGGCCGTCACGAATTGGATGTCTGCCTCGGCGCCTTCCTGTTCCACAAACCTTTGAAGCTTGTAGTTGCCATCGCCTTCGGTCGTCATGGCCCAGAATTCACCGATGATGGCGCACTTCGGCTTGGCCTGAGTGCGATCCACCTCAATCTTGCTAAACAGCTTCCTGGACTGGCGGAGCGCCCAGAGCACGCTTTTGCCGTTCAACAGCGCGGTGTGGCACAGCTTCTTGGCTTGCTCGAGCGCGATGTCCGTGGAGCCGGGCACCACTTCATAGGGGCGCAAACGGTAACCCATGCCGTTGATCACGTCCCCAGCGATCAGTGACTTGAGGAGCCCCAAGAAAAACTTGGGATTGAGCTCCAGGCCACTCGCTTCGCCAGTGGCTTGACTGAGGCCACCCTGCTGCTGAAACAGCATGACGCGGAAGCCATCAAATCCTGCGTCGCGGAGGGCCTTCCGGTACTCGGTGACATACATGCCGAAGCGGCACGGGCCGCAAGCGCCCGCCGTGAGAAACACGAATTTGTCCACGATCTCTTCCTTCGAAAGCCCCTTTTCGTCGCGCATGTGGATCAGGTATTTCACCAGGTTTCCAACGGTAAAATACGTTGGGTTGCACTGCGCTCGGTTGCCGAATTCTTTGCCTACACGCAAGGCATCGAAGTCGGGGGCGTCCAGTGCGATTACGTTGTAGCCCAGGTGGCTGAAGGCTCCCTGCACCAAGTAATCGTGAGCCATGGTGAGCCCACCGATGAGCAGCGTGATCTTGCTCTTCTCGGATTTGGTGAAGCTCAGATCCGCCATGGTTTCCAGCCACTGCGTTTCAGCCTGAATCCCGAGCCGTTCGCGTTCTTCAATTTCAAACGCTTTGAGCTCTGTATCGATGTCAAAGCTTTGCGGCTTCTGGGCCTTGCCAGTCACGGGCAGGTGGACTTTTTTGTCGGCGGTGATGGTAACAACCTGGGTCATGTTGGGTTCTCCTGCGGGTGCATTCTTGGCGGTCTTGGGTAAAATCTTATTGGAGCTGTTGGGTGCGAGGCGTGAGGCGTGGTGCTATTCCGCTGCCGAAACGCTAGCGGTCTCGCGGGGGGTGGCGGGCGTGCGGCGCGTGAGGGAAACAATCTGTGGACCGTCGGCGACGTATTCGGTGTGGCTGGGCTTCTCCGGAACTGCGGCGCGGGTCTGGTAGGCCAGCACTTTTTCGGTCAAAAGAGCCAATTCCCGCTCTAGCGCGGGATCGCTCTGTTTCATTTCAGCGAGTTGGGTTTGCTTGAGCCCCAACAACTCCAGCCGCTTCTTATCAATTGCCTCGGAGAGCGACAGCTTGCGCTGGGCCAGATCTTCGAGCCGCTCTTGGGCCAACCGCAAGGAATGGGCATAGGTCTTCACGCGGATCTTGATCGAGCCGGTAGGCTTATTGGCGTCCAGATCGTGGAGCGATGAGGCCGGAGTCCGCGACGTCTGAATGATGTCGCTCACCAAGCCATAGGTGGGTGCATCGTGGCCGCACTTGAAGCTTGAAAGATCCAAGATCGCGACGTTCGGATGGTGCGCCGCGAAATTGGCGCCCCAGACCTTTTGCGCACTGTTCGCGGAGTAATTCTCGGGCCAGACGTGATTGATATTGAGTGGGCTCTTGATGATTCCTCGCTCAAGCTCATCTTTGAAATAGCGATCAAGGTAATCCCGCCCTTTGGGAATGGAGCGGATGCTCAAGATGGGGTAGCCGAGAACCTGGAATTCTTCTGGAATACCGTGATTCATGCCCGGATCTGCGTGATACGGACGATTCAGAACCAGGATGGCGATGCGATCTTCCGCCTCCACCGTTTCCAGGATGGCTCGACCTTTGTCTTGGAGCTCGTGCTCAAATGCATTCAGAGCTTTCCAGCCTTCGCGGCAAGCGTGGTCGCTCTCATCTTCGGTGATGTCGAGGCGCGCGCCCCAGGTTTCGAACATCCTGCGTGCCAAGAGCGTGGGCTCGGTGAACGAAAGGGCAGGGTCGAGGTACTCAATGTCGCGCTGTGCAAAGAAATCCACTTCCTTCGTGAACGCTGCTTTCATCACGTCGGGAGTGCCCGCCACGATGGGGCAGGAAGCATTGTCCGTGGTGTCATCCACGAAGTTGGGCACGTGCGTGAGGATCGGAAAGAAGATGAAATTCAGCGGACGTGCCCGCTCAGGCTCGTGCTTGTGAAAGAGCAAATTGTGGATGTGAGCTTGCACCACTTTGCTCGGGAAGCACGGATCCACAGAGCCATACTTTGCCCCCTCCATGAACATCTCTTCGCTCGTGACATCGCTCCAAACAATATTCGAGCGACCCATCCCCAGCGCTTCGAAATACGACCGGTAAAACGGCCCCGTCGAATACATGTTGAGTACACGCGGTAGGCCCACACGCAGGCTCTTTCTACGCTGATTCGCGGCCTCACTCGAACGCTCGAACGGCCGGAAGTACTTCTGCTTCTTGATCCGAAAAAAGCCTGGCTCGACTTTCACGTCTTCGATCACGGTGCCAGCTCTCGGAATCGGCTCGCACTCGTAGAAGTGCTTGAAGGCAAGCTCCGCTTCGTACGTCACAAGATTCGGGAAGGCAGCGGCGACCTTTTTGCGCTCTTTGACGATGTCGAGCATCGCTTCCTTGCTCTCAACGGTGCCCTTTTCGCAGGAGAAGCCGGAAATGTAGCGAGCGCTTGTGCCATCCGGGCGAGAGGTATCGATGAAGGTGCGCTTGCACTCATTCGGGCAGAAATGGCAGACCGTGCTTGGATCATTCGTGGTGGTGTATTCAAGGCCCAACACCGCATCCATGCCGATGAAGTGTGTCACCCCGGAGCGCTTGTAGCGCCGCAAGGTTTCGATCGCCGCGCCGATCGCGCCTGCTTCGCCCGTATGCGGATGGACATAGACTTCCGCGCCTGGAACGCGCGTTTTGATGTAATCCACCTGGGCTTTGACCGCGGCCATGTTGTACTGCGTGCCGCCCTGCAAAACGAACTTCGTGCCGAGCGAGGCGAGGCGTGGGATCTGCACCACGTATTGCCACACGTTCTTGGGCAACACTTGAGCAAGCCCCGCTAGAAGCTCTTCCTTCTGGTAACCTTCTTTTTGAAAGTTAACGCGATCTGAATCCAAGAAAACGGCGCAGCCATAGCTGAACTTGGGCGCCAGATCGGCCTTGAACGCGTACTCTGCATATTCGGTCACGGGCAAGCCAAACTGGTCAGCCATGGCCTGGAGCAACATTCCATTTCCCGCGCTGCACGAGTTCGAGAGCTTGAAGTTCTGAATGTCCCCGTTCTTCATGAACAGGACCTTGATATCCTGCCCTCCGATATCGCAAATCACGTCGACATCCCCGAAGAAGTGAACAGCACTCATCATGTGAGCGACTGTTTCAACAATGTTCACGTCGGCGAGCACCGTTTGCTCCAGCACGTCTGCCGCGTATCCGGTGGCACCAAAGCCCAGGCACTCGAAGGTTGCGCCTTGGGATTCAATCTGCTGCATCAGGTTCGCCACCAGCTCCTTGGTGTCCTGAATAGGATTGCCCTTGGAGAGCTGATACGATTTGAAGAGAATTTCCCCGTCTTCGGCGACGATCACTGCCTTGGAAGAGGTGGAGCCGCCATCGAGACCCACGACTCCTCGTACGACGCTGCCCGCCTCGAGCTTGGCATGTTTGAACTTAGGGATCGTGTAACTCTCAATGAAAGACTTCGTCTCGATTTCGGTGAGTGAGAGTGGCGGCCCCGCTTGATCCCCGAGCCGTGCGCGGCGGCCGTGGTTGATGAAATTGCTGAGCGTCTCCACACCTGTGAAGCGCCCCACACCCGGGCCCTCAGCCAGGCCGTACATCACCGCACCGAAAGCGGCATACAGGTCAGCGTTCTTTGGAACGAAGATCAGCTCTTCGATCGGAGCATCCTCAGGATAGCTGATCCCCCGATCTTTCCAGGTTTGAGGGATGCGCTTCTGCCAACATTCCTTCAGGAACGGGAGGTAGGTATTGGGGCCACCGAGCAGCAGCACTTTGGGTTTCAGAGTATTGCCGCGCGTGAGCACACTCAGATTCTGGACGACGATCGCATCGGCGAGGGAATTTAAGACCTCATCTTTAGGGATGCCGGTCTTCACCAAATTGACGATATCCGTTTCAGCGAAAACGCCGCACTTTGCCGCGACATGGTGCAGCTTTTCATCGTTGTAGTGCAGGGTGTTGGCAAAGCCCGCTTCGGCGCCCACCTTGATCATGCATTTGTCGATGGTAGCTCCCGTTCCCGAAGCGCATTTATCATTCATCGACGTCGACGCGGTTTTCTGTCCCGTGGCTTTGTCTTCCTTGAACATGATGATTTTGGCGTCTTGCCCGCCGAGCTCAATCACGCTCAGCACGTCTGGGTGCTTGTGCTCTACAGCGAGTGTGACCGCGTTCACCTCTTGCACGAAGCGCCCGCCGGTGGGAGCCACCAGGGGGCTGGCTCCAGAGCCCGTAAGAAAGAGCTGCCACGCGTCGCTCGGCTGCTCGGGGAATTTTTCTAAGATGGCGTTCAGCAGCTCCAGAACTTTCTCCGGCTGCTTGGTGTGGTGGCGCTGATAGTCGCTCCAGATGATCTCTTTGGTCTGGGGATCGATGACGACCGCTTTGACAGTGGTAGAGCCCACGTCCATTCCGATGACGAGATCCGCGTTCATGCTGCCTCTTTCGGGGAGCGTCTTTGACCTCCCGCACTTGACCCTGCTGACACTGACACTGACGTCAGTGGCCGACAGGCTGACTGATTACGGCCCGCGCCGCAAGCGCTTCGTCCGCAATCAACGCTCAGGTCCCAGCTTGTCCTTGCGGGTGACAGCGCCGTCAGCCCCGGGACCCACGCTCGACTCGACGACCGGACGCACGCTAGCTTGGCAGAATGCCCGGACGCCGCGCCACTGTGCGCAAGAAGCCGAATAAAAAGACCAGAACGGGGGCGGTGATCCCCAAAGAGGAACGCAGGCAACAAATCCTCAAAGCGGCTCGCGACGTCTTCGTGAAACGCGGCTACCACCAAACAACCATCGACGACATTGTGGCTGCGGCGGGAGTGGCCCGAGGCACCTACTACCTCTACTTCGAGGATAAGCGCGCGGTTCTTGCCGACCTGATTGATCGTTTCGCCGCGCAGATCACGATGGCGATCCAGCGTATCACGACCGATGAGGTGGAACGTAGCGTGGGGATGCAAGTCCGTGAAAACATCCGCGCGGTGATTGGGGTGTGCCTAAAGGAGCGCTCCATGACCAAGATCCTCTTCACGGATGCAACGGGTGTGGACAGCGATTTTCACCGCAAGCTCTCAACATTCTACGACAGCGTCGTGCAGTTGCTCACCGAGAGCCTGAAGGATGGTCAGGCCCTGGGAATCGTGGGCGAGGGGGAGCCACGCGTGCTCGCGTATCTCACGGTGGGCGCTCTGAAGGAGCTCCTCTATCAGGCTGTTGGGATGGGTCTTACCGAAGAAACCACGGAAGTCTTGACTCAGCAGTTGTTCGTGTTTCTGTCCGAGGGCTACCTGCGGGTGAAGCCGGACCAGGCGCCCCAGCGGCGTCGGCGCTCGCGCTGATGTCGGAGGATCTGCGCTCCTGTAGGCGCAGGGCTTCACACGGGAATTCACCGCTCGGACGTGACATTTTTGTAAGTTTCGAAAGGGGTGCCCCGCGCTTGGATAAGCGGGTGCTTGCGTCGTGCTGCAAGCGAAGGCATTCAGTGCCCCGCTTCCCCATGATAGTCCTTCTAGCCTGAAATCAAAGGACGTTCTGTAAAGGATCAGATGTCGCAATCCTCCGAAATTTCGCCCAATAGCGAGTGCTTGTCGCTCATCGAAGAGCTGTACGTAGAGTATCTGCGTGAGCCCGCCAGTGTGCCAGTCGATTGGAAGCAATACTTTGATGGCATCGCACCACCATCCCGAGGCACCGCAGGTTTCGGGCCGTCGATCCAGGCAGGAAGCCTATTCAATCCTCTAGCGCCCGCCACGAACGGCCAGGGTTGTCAGAACGGGCACGACGTTGCGGCCGGAGTTTCGGATGCGGCGGTGCGCCAGGATCGTGTCGATGCGTTGGTTCGCGCGTTTCGCGTCAGGGGCCATATGATTGCCGCGGTCGATCCTTTGGGCCTGCCGCGCCAGGATCAGGTGGAGCTTTCGCCCGAGTTTCATGGCTTGACGCAGCAGGATCTTTCTCGCAATTTTTCGAGCCGAACGATCCACGGACACGATGTTTCGACGCTCGGCGCCATCGTCGAACGCCTGCATAATACCTACTGCCGCTCGATCGGTGTGCAATTCATGCACATCGATGACCTCACGGTGAAGGATTGGCTCCAGCGGCGGATGGAGGGCTCCGAGAACCGGCTAGACCTCACCCGTACTGAGCAATTGAGGATTCTCACCAAGCTGACGGACGCCGTGATCTTCGAGGAGTTCATCCAGAAGAAATTCCTGGGAGCAAAAAGTTTTTCGCTGGAAGGATCGGAGAGCCTAATCCCACTCTTGGCCTTTGCGATGGATCGCGCGTCAGAGCTTGGCGTGAATGAAGTGGTGCTGGGCATGGCGCACCGAGGCCGCCTCAATGTGCTCGCCAATATCATGGGCAAGAGCCCGCGCGATATCTTTCGCGAGTTTGAAGACCTCGATCCTGAGCTCTATTTTGGCAGTGGGGACGTGAAGTATCACTTGGGTCACAGTGCCGATTATTCCTGCGCGAACGGCAAGCAAGTGCATCTTTCTTTGTGCTTCAACCCTAGCCACTTGGAATACGTGAATACGGTCGTGCTTGGGAGAACCCGCGCCAAGCAGGATCGCGCTCAGGATGCGTCCAGGCGCCAAAAAATGGCGTTGCTCATCCACGGAGATGCCGCGTTCGCGGGTGAAGGCATCGTCCAAGAAACGCTCAAT
>Ga0105048_10003445_pt1 | contig 25904 bp, 23 predicted proteins | sample MAT05_FD_78382 | JGI IMG/M metagenome (GOLD analysis project Ga0105048, IMG submission 78382) | Freshwater microbial communities from Lake Fryxell liftoff mats and glacier meltwater in Antarctica - MAT-05 | ecosystem: Environmental > Aquatic > Freshwater > Ice > Liftoff microbial mat | place... | reverse complement strand
CCACGAAGATGAGCGCCGCGTAGTCGAGTTGGTCGGCGATGCTGCGGTATCCGTCGGCAGCGAGCGTGCCCACCGTCACGTACGCGAACGCCCAGATGATGCAGGCGGGTATCGTCCAGGCCATGAACTTGCGGTAGCTCATCGCGCTCATCCCGACAGTCAGTGGGATCAGCGAGTGCAGCACAGGCAGGAACCGGGAGATGAAGACGGCGGGCCCGCCGCGGCGGTCAAGATAGTTCTCGGCTCGCACCCAGTTGTGTTCACCGACGCGCCTGCCGAGCCAGCTGCGGCGAATCTTCGGACCGAACCAGCGGCCGAGGGCGAATCCGATGCTTTCGCCGGCGAGCGCCCCGCCGATCACAGCGAAGATGAGCCCGAAGTATTCGACCGCGCCCGACACCGCCGTGCTCGAGACGATCACGATCGAGTCGCCGGGCACGACCAAACCGACGAGCACCGAGGTCTCAAGCAGCATCCCGAGGGCGGCGAGCAGAGTGCGGGTGAGCGGGTCGACACTCTCCACGAGGTCGAGGATGGAGTTCAGGGCGTCGTTCACCTAACGACCGTATCCGAGTGGGCGTGACAGTTTGCCGAGTCGCGCGCGCCACGAGCGAAGCCGGCCTGGCTGCTCCGCGGGCTGGGGACCGTCGATCCACCGCGTGACGATGCGGATGCCGTGGAGCGAGCTCAGCGCCCAGATCTCGAGCCCGTCGAGGTCGGCCGGTGTGACCGGCTCTCTCAGCACCTCGATCCCGAGCGCAGCGGCGACAGTGAGCACCGCCCGCGCCGTGACACTGTCGACCCGGTCGAGGTCGTCCGGGGGAGCGCAGAGTGTCTCGCCGCGCCACCACAGCAGGGCCGAGTACGCGCCCTCGACGACGAACCCCTGCGCTGACAGGATCACCACCTCGCCTGCTCCGTGCTTCGAGGCGTCTGACCTGACCCGGCCGAGCGCGGCCAGGTCGGGGCCCTTCACCCGGGCGCGCGTGCGGGGGTCGGCGCCCTCGTGGCTGATGATGGTGACCGATTCCGAGCGGGCCGGGGCTCCGCGCAGCCGAAGCACAAGCACGAGGACGCCGTCGTCGGGCTGGAGCTCGATGCGCGGGAACCAGTCTCCGGTCCGCGGAATCGCGGCGATCGCCGCGTTCCAGAAGGCGTCGAAGCCGAGCCGCTCCAGGTTGAGGTCGGGCCGTTTGTCGAGCTCGTCGCGCACCGACCCGGCGAACCGGGCCAGATGCAGGTCGAGCGCCAGGGCCCTGCCGTCGTGCACGAGCCACGAATCGGCGACCGCGATCGTGGTTTCCGCGAAGGTGTCGTTGTCGACCCCCTCCAGCGCGCCGTCACGCCACAGGTAGCTCACGGACGCGGGCGGCGCGGCAGAACTCATAAGGTTAGGTTATGCGCCAGCGGATCCTCCGACATCCCGTCGACGGATGGTCCGATCCGGCCGCCGCGTTCGTCGAACTGCATGGCGGGGCGGCGAACGCGTTCTGGCTCGACGGCGGAGCCAATGCCGATTCGGGCATGAGTTACATCGGCGCGGGGAACCACGTCGCCGCGGCCTCGGTGCCGCACAACACGGTCACCCTCACCCCCGACGGGGACATACTCGACGGCTCGATCTTCGACTTCCTTCGCGGCCAGCCGGTGCTGACCGGCGAGGCCATCGGCGCCCCGCTCGGCTGGGTCGGCTGGCTCGGCTACGAGCTGCGCACGCAGACGATGCCGGTGCACACGGGCGCCCGCGCTGGCATCCGTTCCCCAGTGTCCCGCTACCCGGATGCCGCCCTCCTGCGGATCGACAGGCTCGTCGCCTTCGACCACGCGGCCCGCTCGGTGCAGCTCATCGCGCTCGGCGACGAGTGGAGCGGGGAGCTCGCCCGCTGGCGCGATACCACCCTCGCCTCCCTCGCCCAGACGTCGATGCTCCCGAACTCCGGCGCGGCCGACACGTCCGACCCGCTCACACACGTCAGTGCCGCCGCGGTGCGCTGGCATGACACCGACGAGGAGTACCTCGCGAAGGTCGCCGCATGCCAGCTGGCCATCGTCGAGGGCGAGGCCTACCAGCTGTGCCTCACAACCGAGGTCGCCGTGGACGTGTGCCCCGACCCGCTCGCAACCTGGATCGAGCTGCGGCGGGCGAGCCCGTCGCACCACGGCGGCTTCCTGCGGATCGGCGGCGTGAGCCTGCTGAGTTCCTCACCGGAGCAGTTCCTGAGCCTCGACAGCGCAGGTGTGCTCGAGTCGCGGCCGATCAAAGGCACGAGGCCGCGCGGCGCGAACCAGGCGGACGACGACCGCCTGCGTTCGGAGCTCGCCGCGAGCGAGAAGGAGCGCGCCGAGAACCTCATGATCGTCGACCTCATGCGCAACGACCTCGCACGCGTCTGCGAGGTCGGGTCGGTGGGCGTGCCGTCGCTGCTCCAGGTCGAGAGCTATGCCCAGGTGCACCAGCTCGTCAGCACCGTGCGCGGCCAGCTCGCAACCGGCGTGGGCGCGATCGAGGCGATCGAGGCGTGCTTCCCCGCTGGGTCGATGACGGGGGCCCCCAAGCTGCGGGCGACCGAGCTCCTCGACGCCCTCGAGTCCCGCCCGCGCGGGCTCTATTCCGGCGCCTTCGGCTATGTCGGATTCGACGGGACCCTCGATCTCGCGATGGTCATCCGCAGCATTGTGCTGGATGCCGCCGGGGCCACGATCGGCACCGGCGGCGGCATCACCGCGCTCAGCGTGCCCACCGAGGAGCTCGCGGAGATGAAGCTCAAAGCGGCCGCGCTGCTGAGGGTGCTTGGGGTTTAGTACCCTGATCACGGGCGCGACGTTGCCCAAAAAACCCCTGCACTGATTGAGAGTCCCATGGCACACGACAACGACCGCGCACGCAACGGCTACGACATCGACGCCATCCAAGCCAAGTGGCTCCCGCGCTGGGAGGAGACAAAGCCGTTCAGTGCGGGTGACGCCGACGACAAGCGCCCGCGAAAGTACGTGCTCGACATGTTCCCGTACCCCTCGGGAGACCTCCACATGGGGCACGCGGAGGCCTACGCGCTCGGTGACGTGATCGCCAGGTACTGGCGGCAGCAGGGCTTCAACGTGCTGCATCCGATCGGTTGGGACTCCTTCGGGCTGCCCGCCGAGAACGCCGCGATCAAACGCGGCGTCGACCCGCGTGCCTGGACCTATCGGAACATCGAGCAGCAGAAGGCGACGATGAAGCGCTACGCCGCGTCGTTCGACTGGGACCGGGTGCTGCACACGAGCGACCCGGACTACTACAAGTGGAACCAGTGGCTATTCCTCAAAATGTACGAGAAGGGCCTCGCCTACCGCAAGGACAGCTGGGTCAACTGGGACCCGGTCGACCAGACCGTGCTGGCCAACGAGCAGGTGCTGGCCGATGGCACCTCGGAGCGCAGCGGCGCGCTCGTCGTGAAGAAGAAGCTCACGCAGTGGTACTTCAAGATCACCGACTACGCCGACCGTCTGCTCGATGACCTCAACCAGCTCGAGGGAACCTGGCCCAGCAAGGTGCTCGCGATGCAGCGCAACTGGATCGGCCGTTCCATCGGAGCCGACGTCGACTTCGTGATCGAGGGCCGGGAGGCCCCGGTGAGCGTATTCACCACTCGCCCCGACACCCTGTACGGCACGACCTTCATGGTTGTCGCCCCCGACTCGGAGCTCGCCGCGGAGCTCGTGCGCGACTCGTCGCCCGAGGTGCAGGCCGCATTCGCCGAGTACGCCGCGCAGGTGCAGATGATCAGTGAGATCGACCGGCAGGACGCCACCCGGGCGAAGACGGGTGTGTTCCTCGACCGGTTTGCCATCAACCCCGCGAACGGCGAACGCCTGCCGATCTGGGCGGCCGACTACGTGCTTGCCGACTACGGCCACGGCGCCGTGATGGCCGTCCCCGCACACGACCAGCGCGACCTCGATTTCGCCCGCGCATTCGGACTTCCCGTCCGGGTGGTCGTCGACACCAACGCCCCGGTCACGGGGGCGATCCCGATCATCCACATGGACGAACACGGCAACTACGAACTGCCCGACGACCTGCCGCCGCTGAACCCGGCGATCACCGGCGTCGCCCTGACCGGCGAGGGGCGGATGCTCAACTCCGGTCCTCTCGACGGGCTGAGCAAGTCGAACGCCATCCGCCGTATCATCGAGCAGCTGACGGAGGCCGGCACCGGCCGCGCGGCCAAGAACTATCGGCTCCGCGACTGGCTGATCAGCCGGCAGCGCTACTGGGGCACTCCGATCCCGATCATCCACGGCGTCGACGGCGAGCTCATCCCCGTGCCGGAAGATCAGCTGCCGATCCTGCTCCCGCCGACCGAGGGGCTCGACCTCAAGCCGAAGGGGACCTCGCCGCTCGGCGCCGCCACCGACTGGGTGAACGTGACGAACCCGATCACGGGCGAGCCCGCACGCCGCGATCCCGACACGATGGACACCTTCGTCGACAGCTCCTGGTACTTCTTACGGTTCCTCAACCCGCACGACGAGTCACGGGCGTTCGATCCGCGCGAGGCCGACAAGTGGGCCCCCGTCGACCAGTACGTCGGCGGCGTGACCCACGCGATCCTTCACCTCCTCTACGCCCGCTTCATTACGAAGGTTCTCTTCGATATGGGCTACGTCAGCTTCACTGAGCCGTTCAGCGCTTTGCTCAACCAGGGCATGGTGCTCATGGAGGGCTCGGCGATGAGCAAGAGCAAGGGCAACATCGTGGCGTTGAGCGAGCAGCTCGACGAGCACGGAGTCGACGCGGTGCGCCTGACGATGGCGTTCGCCGGACCGCCGGAAGACGACATCGACTGGGCGGACGTGTCGCCCCACGCCTCAGCCAAGTTCCTTGCTCGCGCCTGGCGTCTCTCGGACGACGTCACGAGCGCCCCGGAAGTTGAGTGGAAGACCGGGGATGTTGCGCTGCGCCGCGTCACCCACCGGTTCCTCGCCGAGGCCCCCGGGCTTATTGAGGCGTTCAAGTTCAACGTTGTGGTGGCGCGGCTGATGGAGCTCGTCAACGCCACCCGCAAGGCGATCGACGGCGAACCGGGCGCGGCGGATGCCGCGGTGCGCGAGGCGACCGAGACCGTGGCCCTGGGCCTCAGCCTGTTCGCCCCATACACCGCCGAGGACATGTGGGAGAAGTTAGGCTACCCTCCCTCTGTTGCACATTACGGCTGGCGCAAGGCCAACCCGGTGCTGCTCGTCGAGGAATCGGTGACCGCGGTCGTGCAGGTCAACGGCAAGGTGCGCGACCGCTTCGAGGTCAGCCCGAAGATCGCGAACGATGACCTGGAGAAGCTCGCCCGCTCATCCGTCGCGGTCGCAAGGACAATCGGTGATAGCGAGATCGTCAACGTCATCGTGCGAGCTCCGCGGTTGGTGAATTTCGCCACGAAGGGCTGACCCGCGTCCACTCCTCCCCACCGGCGACGTACGGCGGGCGGGGAACGTCCTCTGGCATCCGGCACCGACCGCCTGAAGGGCCGTCCTAGCCTTCACGGGTGACCCCGACGCTCCGTGCCCCACCCGCACCCCCACGGGTGCGGATGACGCTCGGCGCCGTCGTCGTGCTCCTGCTCGTCGGACTCGTCGTCGCGGTCCTCGTCTCGGCGCTCGGACCCCGCGGGTCCACGGTCACAATTGCTCCAGAACCCACTCCGGTCGCCCAGGACCTGCCAGGGGTCGCGGCATCCGGTGCCGGCGCCACGATTTTCGTCCACCTGCTCGGGGCGGTCCAGCGGCCCGGCCTGTACGAGTTGCGCGAGGGGGACCGGGGCATCGACGCGGTCGCCGCCGCCGGCGGCTTCGCCCAGACCGCAGATCAGTCCCAGCTCAACCTCGCCCGCCCGCTCAGCGACGGGGAGCAGATTTACGTGCCCGCGATCGGCGAGATGCTGTCGCCGGGTGCCGGCAGTGGTGGGTCCGGCGGTGTGGCCGGCGGTGGGTCCGGGACTGTAGCGGGCAAGGTCAACCTCAACACGGCCGACCTCGCGGCGCTCGACACTCTTCCCGGGGTCGGGCCGGCCACCGCGAAGGCGATCATCGACTGGCGGGATCAGAACGGACGATTCACCGCGGTGGAGGACCTGCTCAGCGTGACCGGCATCGGAGACAAGACCCTCGCCGAACTCCGGGACCTCGTGACGGTGTGATGAGCGATGACCTCACAAACGGAAGCTCCCGTTCGCGCGGTCGGGGCCGACCTGCGTCTCGCTGTGCCGGCGGCCGTCGCGTGGGTCGCCGTTGCCGTCGCGATCGGTGCCCCGTCGGCATTAGCTCCGATGGCCGTGGCCAGCTGGGCGCTCGCGGGCATCATGATCGCCGTCGGCCGCACCACCCGCTGGCCCACCGCCGCGATCGCGGCACTCGCGTTCGGTCTCGCCGCTCTCGGCGTGACCTCCGCTGCCGCCTCGGCCGCGCACCGGCAGCCGCCCGTGCTGATCGAGGCCGCGCAGGCCGGACGTTTCATCTCGGCGGAGGCCACGACAACCGAGACTGTGCTCCCCGGCAGCGAGTCGTTCACCGTCGACCTCGCCTTCATCAGCATCGGCCCCGAGGTCGTCGCTATCTCCGCGCCCGCCCGCGTGTTCGGGGCGGCCTCGGACGGCGAGCTCGGTATCGGCACCCGCATCAAGGTCACGGGTACCCTCGCGGCGACCCCGCCGCAGGACCGGGTGGCGTTCCTCGTCTTCACGCGCGGCCCACCGGTCACCGTCGCGGCGTCGCCACCGGCCCTCGACTGGGCGAACGCCCTGCGGGCGTCCTTGCGGGATGCGGCGGCAGAGCTGCCCGGCGACGGGGGCGCACTGCTGCCCGGGCTCTCGATCGGCGACACGAGCGCGGTCGGCGAGCAGCTCGACATGGCGATGAAGAGGAGCGCGCTGAGCCATCTCACCGCGGTGTCCGGCGCCAACTGTGTGGTCGTCATCGGCATCGTGATGCTCGCCGGGGCGGCGGTCGGGGTGCCGAGACTCTGGCGGATCGGTGCCTCGATCGCCGTGCTCGGCGCATTCGTCGTGCTCGTCACACCGGAGCCGAGCGTGCTGCGGGCCGGCACAATGGCGCTCATCGTGCTTGTCTCGCTCGGCGGGGGCCGGCCGGTGCGCGGATTACCCGTGCTGGCACTCGCGGTGATCGGGCTGCTTGTCGCCGACCCCTGGCTTGCCCGCAGCTACGGCTTCGCCCTCTCCGTGCTCGCCACGGCTGGCCTGCTCCTGCTGGCGGGCCCGCTGACCGGCGCCCTCGGTCGATGGATCCCGGTGCCGATCGCCGCGGTCATCGCGATCCCGTTCGCCGCCCAGCTCGCCTGCCAGAGTGTGCTGATCCTGCTCGACCCGTCGATTCCGAGCTACGGTGTGCTCGCGAACGCGCTCGCCGGCCCCGCCGCCCCGGCTGGCACGGTCCTCGGCCTGCTCGCGTGCCTCCTGCTGCCGGTCGCTCCCGGCCTCGGGGTGCTCGTCGCCCAGCTCGCCTGGGTGCCCTCGGCCTGGATCGCGGCCGTCGCCCAGTTCTTCAGCGGCCTGCCCGGGAGCCGACTGCCCTGGCTCGATGGCGTCGTCGGCGCGGTGCTGCTCGCGCTGCTCTCGATTCTCGTCGTCATTGCCCTCGGCGACCGCGCCAACCACAAGGTCCCGCGCCGCGTCGCGGCGTCCGTCATCGCGATCGTCGTCGTTGGGGCGCTCGGGGTGAGCACCGGCGCGGCGGTCCGGACCTGGCTCACGCGCCCTCAGAACTGGCAGTATGCCCAGTGCGACGTCGGGCAGGGCGACGCCGTCCTTGTGCGCAGCGCGGGCGAGACCGCTCTGATCGACGCCGGGCCCGATCCGGAGCTTCTCGAGGAGTGCCTCGGCACGCTCGGCATCCACCGGATCGAGCTGCTCGTGCTCACTCACTTCGACCTCGACCACGTCGGCGGTGCGAGCGCGCTCGTCGGGCGGGCCGACCGTGTGCTCATCGGGCCGAGCGACGGGCCGGATGCCGACGAGCTCGCCGGGACACTTCGTGCCGGGGGAGCACGGGTCGAGGAGGTGAGCGGCGGCGCGACCGGCACGCTGGGCGAGCTGCGGTGGAGCGTGCTGTGGCCCCGGTCGCCGCTGCGCGGCATCGAACCGGGTAACGCCGCGAGCATCGCGATCGCCTTCGACGGCGTCGCGACCGGCAGTCGGGGGTGCGGATGCCTCAGCTCCATCTTCCTCGGCGACCTCGACAATCAGGCCCAGGCGCTTCTGATCGCCACGGGCCAGGTGCGACCGGTCGACGTTGTCAAGGTCGCCCACCACGGTTCCGGCGACCAGAACGGGCGGCTCTACGCGAGGCTGCGGGCCACCGTCGGCCTCATCGGGGTCGGGAAGGAGAACACCTACGGCCATCCGACACGCGAGGCGCTCGACCTGCTCGCTGCGGCCGGCACGGTGCCAGCCCGCAGCGACCAGCGCGGGCTCGTGTTGGTGTCGCCCGGCGACAACGGGGGCGCTCGGCAGTGGAGCGAACGCGGGTGAACCTGCGGGGGCGACACGTCCCAGGCCCGAGCTAGGCTTGAGCCATACAGAGACGAGGGTTCGTGGCAGGCAGGACAACGGCGAAGCCAGCAAAGAAGGCGGCGGTCGCGATCCCGCAGCTCGCCTGGAACCAGGTGCGACCCGCCCCGGTAGTGCTTGTCTCCGGAACCGAGGGGTACCTCGCCGACCGTGCGATCAGGGCGCTCCGGGACCTTCTGGTGGCCGAAGACCCGAGCCTGGAGATCAGCGACCTCGAGGCCGACGGCTATGCCCCAGGCGAACTCATCACCCGTGCAAGCCCGTCGCTGTTCGCCGAGCCCCGGTTCATCCGGGCGGTGAATGTCGAGAAGTGCACCGATGCGTTCATGGACGAGGTGCTCGCCTACCTCGCCTCTCCCGCCGACGACACCTATCTCGTGCTGCGGCACGCCGGGGGAGTGCGTGGCAAGCGGATGCTTGACGCTCTCCGCGGCGGTCTGGGTGGCGGCATCGAGATCGTCTGCGCCGAGCTGAAGAAAGACACCGACAAGTTCGACTTCGCGGCAGCCGAATTCGCCGCAGCCGGCCGCCGGGTGAGCTCCGGCGCGCTGCGGGCGCTCGTCTCGGCATTCTCAGCGGACCTCGCCGAACTCGCGTCGGCCTGCCGGCAGCTCCTCGCCGACGCGGGCGCCGAGATCACCGAGGCCACCGTCGAGAAGTACTACTCCGGTCATGTCGAAACCAACGCGTTCAAGGTCGCCGACACGGCCATCGCCGGACGGTACGGCGAGTCCCTCATTCTGCTGCGACACGCGCTCGCCTCGGGCGCCGACCCCGTACCTATCGTCGCGGCGTTCGCCATGAAGCTGCGCACAATGGCGAAGGTGTCGGGCGGACGTGGCGGCAGCGGCCAGATCGCCGCGAAGTTCGGTCTGGCCCCGTGGCAAGTGGAGCGCGCCCAGCGCGACCTCCAAGGCTGGGAGGACGAGGGCCTCGGCCGCTGCATTACCGTGCTAGCCGAGACGGATGCCGCGGTGAAGGGTGGCGGGCGCGACCCGGTCTACTCCCTCGAGCGCATGATCACCCTCATCAGCGCGCGCGGGAGGATGCCGGGCAGCTGAAACTCGCGCGGCGCCAGCAGCACCGGCGCCGATCGCTCCGTCTCGCCGGCGACAACACAAAGGCCCCACCGCCACGCGGTGGGGCCTTTCGGCGGACGGGGCTCTAGAGCGCCGCGACCTGCTTGGCGATGGCCGACTTCTTGTTGGCAGCCTGGTTCTGGTGGATGACGCCCTTGCTGGCGGCCTTGTCGAGCTTCTTCGACGCGAGGAGGAGGGCGGCGGTGGCCTTGTCCTTGTCGCCCGCGGCGATCGCCGTGCGCGTCGCGCGAACGGCGGTGCGCAGCTCGCTCTTCACGGCGCGGTTGCGGTCGGTCGCCTTCTGGTTGGTGAGGATGCGCTTGATCTGCGACTTGATATTTGCCACGTTTATAACCTTCTGTGTCTGTGTGTTCGAACAGTTCCGGGCAGCCGGGCCAATCCGTATGGACTGGGTTCAGGCTGCGATTCGCGCGAATGTTCGGCACTCCGAAGCCTCGCGCGCAAGCCAACAGGCAACATTACCAGTCCTCGTCGGCATCCGGCAATCGAGAAGAACTCGGCGTGGCGCTCACCGCTCTGTAGTTCTCCAGCAACGCCGCCGTGAACTGTGCGGGGTGGGTCGCGCTGACCATGTGCGTCGCCCGCGGAACCGTGACGCGCTGGCCCCGGCGCGCGGCAGCGAGAAACTTGCCGGCCTGAAGGCCGACATGGTCGAACTGCCCGTTGACGAACAGCACCGGCTCGGCGACCGTGCCGAGGCTCGCGAGCGGACGCAGCCCCCGCAGCGCCCGCAGCACATCGTCCATGACCTCGAGCGCCACTCCGCCGGCGATGATGTCCTCGGCGCCGGGCGAAGGCACAAACATTCGCACAGCGAAGTCGTTCAGAGCGCGGCCGCGATCGGGGAACGTGTGGATGACCCTCGCGATGACCCGCCAGGTGTCTATCACCACCGCGCGGGGCACGGTGGCGCAGCTCGCCGCCAGCAGGCCCGTGACCCGGCCGGGCTGCTGCGCGGCCCACTCGATCGCGAGATACCCACCGAGGGAGAACCCGACGAGGTAGGGCGGCCGTCCCGTGCTGGCGGTCGCCTCGATCACGGCCTCGTCGATTGTCGCGATGGCCGCGTCGAGGGTGAACCGCTCGCCGAGACGGGTCCCGTGCCCGGGAAGGTCGACCGCCAGCACCGGGACCCCCGCCGCGGTGAGGTCCTCGACCTGCTGCCGCCACATCGTTGCGGACGTGCGCAGCCCGTGCACGAGGATGACGGTGGAGAGCATGAGGCGATGCTAGCCGTGGCGGCTCGACACCGACCCGGCGCACGCGCGATAGCGTGGCACCATGCCCTCCCTGTCGCCGCACATCGCCTCAGTGCCGCCCTCCGGCATCCGCCGCATCTACGAGCTCGCCTCCCAACTCGACGGGGTGATCTCGCTCGGCATCGGCGAGCCCGACCTTCCCGTGGCCGAGCACATCCTCAGCGTCGGCGCGCAGGGCTGGATCGACGACTTCACCGATTACACCGCGAACGCCGGGATCACGCCTCTGCGCGAGGCGATCAAAGAGAAGCTCGCGCGGGAAAACTCGATGCACGTCGACGTCGAGCAGGTCTGGGTGACGGTCGGCGCGACGCAGGCGCTGCACCAGGCAATGGCACTGCTGCTCGGATCCGGCGACGAGATCCTCATCCCCGACCCCGGCTACACCACCTTCTCGATGAGCCCGCGGCTGCTTGGCGCCGTGCCGGTTCCCTACCCGCTGCGAACCGAGCACGGCTTCGCGCCGAACATCGAGGAACTCGAGCGGCTCGTCACGGACCGCACCAGGGTGTTGCTGGTCAACTCACCGTCGAACCCGCTCGGCACGGTGCTTGAGGAGGAGAAGCTGCGCGAATTGCTGCTGTTCGCCCGGCGGCACGACCTGTGGGTTCTCAGCGACGAGGTCTACGAGTACTTCACCTATGGCATCCGGCACACGAGCATCGCGAGCCTCGACACCGATGACCGGGTGTTCTCGGCCTTCTCCCTCTCGAAGACCTACGCCATTACGGGTGCCCGGGTCGGCTATCTGGTCACCCCTCCTGGCCTCGCGCCCACGATGCGCACGGTGCAGGAGACGACGATCAGCTGCGTCAATGCGCCGGCCCAGCTTGCGGCGATCGCGGCAATCGTCGGCGATCACGAACATGTCGCCGAGGCACGGGAGCACTATCGGTCGAACCTCGCCACCGCCTGCGAGCTGCTCGACGCCCGCGGGATCGGCTACCTCCGGCCCAACGGCGCCTTTTACCTCTGGGTCGACGTGTCGCACGCCTCGGACGGGGACGTCGCCGGCTGGGCCGAGCGGTTCCTGCTGAAGGAGCGCGTCGCGGTGGCTCCGGGCAGCGCGTTCGGACGGATGGGCGAGGGCTGGATCCGGATCTGCGTCGCGGCCCAGCGGGCCGACCTGATCGAAGGCCTCGGTCGCCTTCCCACGCCTGCGTCGCAATGACCCAACGAGACCAGGCCAGGCGCCGAACCGGGTCGCCGGATCGACCCTGCCTCGCCGCATGGGAGAATTGAGCGACCCTGACCCGCCCGCATCACCAGAGGACCGCGTGAGCCCCATAGCAACGAAGGCGCTTGAGCCCGCGTCTACCGACCCCGCGTTCATCCGCAACTTCTGCATCATTGCGCACATCGACCACGGCAAGTCGACCCTTGCCGACCGGATGCTGTCGATCACCGGGGTCGTCAACGACCGGAACATGCGCGCCCAGTACCTCGACCGAATGGACATCGAGCGCGAGCGCGGCATCACCATCAAAAGCCAGGCTGTGCGGATGCCCTGGCGGCTCGACGACCAGAACTACGCCCTCAACATGATCGACACGCCCGGGCACGTCGACTTCACCTACGAGGTGTCGCGCAGCCTCGCCGCGTGCGAGGGCGCCCTGCTGCTCGTCGACGCCGCGCAGGGCATTGAGGCGCAGACGCTCGCGAACCTCTACCTCGCGCTCGACAACGACCTCACGATCATCCCCGTGCTCAACAAGATCGACCTTCCCGCTGCCGACCCGGACAAGTACGCGAAGGAACTCGCGAGCCTCATCGGCGGTTCCCCGGACGATGTGCTCCGGGTCAGCGGCAAGACCGGGTTTGGTGTCGAGGCGCTCCTGGACCGCCTCACCCAGGTGATCCCCGCGCCGGTCGGCGACCCGGATGCCGCGGCCAGGGCCATGATCTTCGACTCCGTCTACGACTCCTACCGTGGCGTCATCACCTACGTGCGGATGATCGACGGGCATCTTGCCCCGCGTGAGCGCATCCAGATGATGTCCACCAGGGCTGTACACGAGATTCTCGAGATCGGGGTGAGCTCGCCCGAGCCGACCCCGAGCAGGGGCCTCGGCGTCGGCGAGGTCGGATACCTGATCACCGGGGTGAAGGACGTCAGGCTGTCGAAGGTCGGCGACACCGTCACCACGGCGCTGCGCCCGGCCACCGTCGCCCTGCCCGGCTACACCGAGCCGCTGCCGATGGTGTTCTCCGGCCTCTACCCGATCGACGGGTCGGACTATCCGGCGCTGCGCGACGCCCTCGACAAGCTCAAGCTGTCCGACGCCTCGCTCGTCTACGAGCCTGAGACCTCCGTCGCGCTCGGCTTTGGCTTCCGCTGCGGGTTCCTCGGCCTGCTGCACCTCGAGATCATCACCGAGCGGCTCGAGCGGGAGTTCGGCCTCGACCTCATCGCCACCGCACCGTCGGTGATCTACGAAGTCACCACCGACGACAAGAAGACCGTGACGGTGACGAACCCGAGCGAATTCCCGGGCGGCAAGATCGCCTCCGTGCGCGAGCCGATGGTCAAGGCCGCGGTACTCGCACCCAAGGACTTCGTCGGCGTGATCATGGAGCTGTGCCAGAGCCGCCGCGGCACCCTGCTCGGCATGGAGTACCTCGGCGAGGACCGCGTCGAGATCCGCTACAACATGCCTCTGGCCGAGATCGTCTTCGACTTCTTCGACAATCTCAAGTCGAAGACGGCCGGCTACGCCTCGCTCGACTACGAGCCCATCGGCGACCAGGAGGCCGACCTCGTCAAGGTTGACATCCTGCTCCAGGGCGAGCAGGTCGACGCGTTCTCTACAATCGTGCACCGCGACAAGGCCTACGACTACGGCGTGCTGATGACAGGGCGCCTGCGCAAGCTCATCCCGCGCCAACAGTTCGAAGTTCCCATCCAGGCGGCGATCGGCGCGAAGATTATTGCCCGCGAGTCGATCAGCGCGATCCGCAAAGATGTCCTCGCCAAGTGCTACGGCGGCGACATCACTCGCAAGCGCAAGCTCCTCGAGAAGCAGAAAGAGGGCAAGAAGCGCATGAAGATGGTCGGCCGGGTGGAGGTGCCGCAGGAAGCATTCATTGCGGCGCTGTCCGGCGACGTCGAGAAGAAGGCAAAGTAGCGTGCCCGAGACCCTCCCGCTGTGGCAGCAGGCCGTCACCTACGGCGCGATTGGCGGCACGAAGGCGCGCGATATTCTCGTCTACCCACCTGTGGGCTACCGGCCGATGGTGCGCCGCGCCCGCATCGGCCACGGGGAGAACCGGTTCGTCTGGGCGAGCGCGAGCATGATGACCTGGGGCATCCAGCGGCGCAGCGGCTTCGATGTGCAGGTCGAGGAGGCCCCCGCCGCGGTCACCGACACGACCTACGTTCCCGTGAGCTTCGACGAGTCAGGGGTGCCGATCGAGGCAGCCTCGGTGTCCGACGGCGACGTCCACACCTACAGCAACGACGGCAGTGCGTTCCTTGTGCCCGGCGACACCGCGACGCTCACCATCACCTTCTTGAGGTACCCCGTTACGGCCGCGGTGCGCGTTGTGTACGTCGTCGACGAACCGAACCGCAAGGGCTTCGCCTATGGCACCCTCGCGGGGCATCCGGAGTCCGGCGAGGAGTCCTTTATCGTCGACCGCACCGACGACGGCTCGGTGTGGCTCACCATCACCTCCTTCTCCCGCCCGAGCACCTGGTACTGGTGGGCGCTGTACGCGCCCCTTCGCGCCGCGCAGGCCTACTACCTCCGCCGCTACCTCAGGGTGCTCAGCGGCTCCACCGACTAGTGCCCGGCGCCCTGCCGATCGGCGACCCCGCGCCGCGCGACGGTTCCCTGCCCGTCTCGGTTCGTGCGGGACAGGCACAGCGGTGCTTCGGCGTCTACCTGCACGTGCCCTTCTGCAAGGTGCGCTGTGGCTACTGCGACTTCAACACCTATACCGCCGACGAACTGCGCGGCGCAAAGCGGTCCGACTACGCCGGCCAGGCCATCGGAGAGGTCGAGTTCGCCGGCACGGTGCTCCAGCGCGCGGGACTCGCCCCCCGCGCCGCCTCGACCGTCTTCTTCGGCGGCGGAACCCCCACGATGCTGCCGGTCGGCGACCTCGTCGCGATGCTCGACGCCGTGCGCCGCACCTGGGGGCTGGCGCCAGGTGCCGAGGTGACGACCGAGGCGAACCCGGACTCGGTGGATGCCGACTACCTGCACGCGCTGGCCCGGGCGGGCTTCACCCGCGTGTCGTTCGGCATGCAGTCAGCCGTGCCCCGGGTGCTGCAGACCCTTGAGCGCACCCACGACCCCGAGCGCATCCCGCTCGTCGTGCGGTGGGCTCGCGAGGCCGGACTCGGCGTCAGTGTCGACTTGATCTACGGAACGCCGGGCGAGAGTGCCGCCGACTGGCGGGCGTCGCTTGAGAGTGCGATCGCGCAGCGGCCGGACCACATCTCGACCTACTCGCTCATCGTCGAGGACGGAACGAAACTTGCGCGGCAGATCCGCCGCGGCGAGGTCGCCATGCCCGACGAGGACCTCCAGGCCGACCTGTACGAGCTCGCCGACCGGATGCTCTCCGACGCCGGCTACCGCTGGTACGAGGTGAGCAACTGGGCCACGGGTGACATGCACCACTCTCGACACAATCTCGCCTATTGGCAGGGCCACGACTGGTGGGGGATCGGGCCCGGCGCCCATAGTCACGTCGGCGGGGTGCGCTGGTGGAACGTCAAGCATCCGGCCGCCTATGCCGAGCGGATGGCGGCAGGCCACTCGCCCGCCGCGGGCCGGGAGGAGCTCGACGAGAAGACGCGCGGGATCGAACGGATCCTGCTGCTCACGCGCATCCGTGACGGGCTCGGGATAACAGATCTGCCGCCCGCCGCGCGCACGGCCGTCGCCGGGCTCATCGCCGACGGACTCGTCGATGGTACGTCGGCGGTGCGCGGCTCGATCCTGCTGACCCTGCGCGGCCGCCTGCTCGCCGACGCCGTCGTGCGTCGACTCGTCGGCGACTGACCGCGGTCTACTTCACGAACGGGATCGTCAGCGGGTAGGCGTAGTACTGGCCGTTGTTGGCAGCGACCGCCGCGATGATGCTGAAGACCAGGATCGCGATGCTCACCGCGGCGAGCACGAGAAAACCGACGAGCACGATGATCAGCGCGCTGCCGATCGCGGCGGCGATCAGCATCGTCAGTTGGAAGTTCAGGGCCGTCACACTGTGCGCGCGGATGAACGGGCCGCGGTCCTTGAAGACGAGGAACACGATCAGGGCGGGAATCACGCTGAAGAAAATCCCGCCGATGTGGGTGAGGGTCGCGTAGAGCTTCTCGTCGTTCGGGCTGAGCGGCTGTGGAGGGCCGGAGTAGGCGTTCTGAGGGGTGTCGCTGGACATGAGGGCTCCCTTTAATGGTTAGTCAACATTAAATCAGTACGGCCGCGAGCATGCCCCCGGCCCAGCAAGAGCCGCTGTCACTTGATCAGGCGCAGGGCGAAGGGGTAGCGATAGCCGATCCCGTCCTTGGCCTTCAGATAAGCGAGGATCGAGAAGACGATGCGTGCCACATACACGGCGGGGACGATGACGAAGCCGATCAGCACGGGCATCAGCATGTACCCGATGACCTCGGTAATGGCCGCCGTGATCTGGAAGTTCAGCGCCTCCTTGCCCTCGGCGTTGGTGAACGACCCACGATCCTTGAACACAAGCCAGATGATGAGGGACGGCAAGATGCCGATGATGCCGCCGAGGTGCGCGAACGACCCCCACTGGACGTCTTCACTCCGGGTCAGCGGGGCAGGCGGCTGCGGGGCGCTGTGGCTGGGGTTCGTCATGGGGAGCCTCTCTGAAAGTGGGTGCACGGCACACGCTACTGCCCGGTATTGGCCTCGTGCAACGCTCCGCGCGCCGTGCCGCGGGATACAATTGGCAGTCACGTTGTGTGAGTGCCAAGACTGAAGGGCAGGTGAGGCATGGTTTCTGACCGCAGCCTCGAAGTGCTTCGCGTCATTGTGCAGGACTACATTGCCTCCCGGGAACCCGTCGGGTCCCGCTCGATCGTGGAGCGTTACTCCTTCGGCGTGTCTGCCGCCACGATCCGCAACGACATGGCGATCCTCGAGGAGGAGGAACTGATCGTCGCACCGCACACCTCGTCGGGCCGCATCCCGACAGACAAGGGGTACCGCGTGTTCGTCGACCAGCTCACCGACCTTCGACCCCTGACGAGCGCGCAACGCCAAGCAATCGAGACCTTCCTGGGGCAGTCGACCGACCTTGACGAGGTGCTCGCCCGCACCGTGCGCCTGCTCTCGCAGCTCACCCACCAAGTCGCGCTTGTGCAGTATCCGACGCTGGGCCATTCCCGTATCCGCCACCTCGAGCTCGTCCCGCTCTCACGCACCCGCGTGATGATCGTGCTCATCACCGATACCGGCCGGGTCGATCAGCGCATCGTCGAGGTCAGCGGTACCCCGGTGGATAACACCTTCCTCGCAGAGCTGCGCGCCCGACTGAACTCGGCTCTCGGCGGACTGGGCCTGACCGACGCCGCAGCGGCGCTGGCGTCGTTCGGGGATCAGTTCGCGCCTACCCGTGCATCCGTGGTCGCTCCGGTCGTCTCGAGCCTCATGGAGCTCGTCGTCGCTGGGCGGCAGGACAAGCTGCTGATGGCGGGCGCCGCGAACCTCGCGCGCACCGAGGAAGATTTCAGCGGCAGCATCTACCCTGTGCTTGAGGCCATCGAGGAGCAGGTGACGCTGCTCCGGCTCTTCGGAGAGATGGCTCCCGGCCCGGACGGCTTCTCGGTGAGCATCGGGCGGGAGAACGCGTCGTTCGGCCTGGGGGAGACCTCGGTACTCACGAGCGGCTACACGGCATCGGGCGGCGACCTTGCGAGGCTCGGCGTTCTCGGGCCCACCCGAATGGACTACTTGAACAACATGGCGGCCGTGAGGGCCGTCGCACGCTACCTGTCTCGCCTGCTCGGCGACGACCACAACGACGACGGGCGCTGATCGGGCGCTGCCCCGGCAGCCGCCCCGTCCCACGCATCCGACAGCAATCCAGAGGGAAAAACAATTGGTAGACCATTACGAGACGCTCGGCGTCACCCGCGAGGCGACATCCGACGAGATCAAGAAGGCGTACCGCCGCCTCGCCCGCCAGTTGCACCCCGACGTAAACCCGGGGGCCGACGCGTCGGAGAAGTTCAAGTCGGTCACGCACGCCTATGACGTGCTCTCTGACTCCAAGTCACGCCAGCAGTACGACCTCGGCCCGCAGCCGAGCTTCGGCGGACAGAACTTCGGCGGGTTCGGCGACATCTTCGAGACCTTCTTCGGTGGGGGAGCCGGCGGCGGACGGTCCGGCCCGCGCAGCCGACGTGAGCGGGGGCAGGACGCCCTCATCCGCGTGGAGGTCGACCTCGAGGAGATCGTCTTCGGCACCGCCCGCGACCTCGAAGTCGACACCGCGATCCTCTGCGAGACCTGCCAAGGCTCCTGCGCGGCGCCCGGCACGCACGCCGTGACCTGCGACATCTGTCGCGGAACCGGTCACATCCAACGCGCAGTGCGCAGCCTGCTCGGCAACGTGATGACCTCAAGCCCGTGCGGAACCTGCCGCGGCTACGGCACGATCATCCCGAACCCGTGCCCGACCTGCCAAGGTCAGGGCCGAGTTCGCGCGCGCCGCAAGATCCCGGTTGACATCCCCGCGGGAGTCGACACCGGACTGCGCCTGCAGATGCCCTCACAGGGCGAGGTCGGCCCGGCCGGCGGGCCCAACGGCGACCTCTACCTCGAGATCAAGGTGCGCCACCACGAGGTCTTCAGCCGCAACGGCGACGACCTGCTCGCGACGCTCGAGCTCCAGATGACCGACGCGATCCTCGGGACGACAACGACACTGGGGGCTCTCGACGGCGACGTCGAGCTCGACATCAGGCCGGGAACCCAGAACGCTGAGATCATCACGATCAAGGACCGCGGCATCACGCGGTTGCGGGGCTCCGGTCGCGGTGACCTCAAGATCGGCATCCAGGTGACCACGCCGACGAAGCTGAGCCACAAGGAGCAAGAGGTCATCAAGCAGTTCGCGCGCTCCCGCAAGACCCACCCGCCGACGCTGACCCAGTTTCAGCAGGGACTCTTCCAGAAGCTGCGCGAGCGCTTCCTGAACCTGTAGGGGCGGCGACCCTCCCGGCCACTCCGTTGGCGCTCCCACAGTGCGGCCGGTCGCCACGCTCGCTCCGTGCTGGAAATTCAGGAAGTGTGCACACTGGCCGTCGCGTGGGCCAGCAGCCACGGCCAGGCCCGGCCCGGTGGCCTGCCAGTTTCCTGAATTTTCGACCCACGGCGAACGTCGCCAACCTCAGCTGCCAGTTCGGGGAGGTCGCCCTCTCGTAGGCGGCGCACCTTGCTGCTGCGTGCAGATGGCCCCGGTTCACCCGCCCGTGAGGCCTCATTCCTTCGGTAGCTGCGGCCTCATGCCGGAAATTCAGGACGTGCGCACGCTCCCTGTCGCTCCGGGCGGCACCGATATGCCTGTCGCGAGGCAAGGGTGACGGGTTCCTGAATTTCCGACGCGCGGCGAGCACTGCCGCCCTCAGCTCGCTGAATGGGGAAGGCGGCAACCGCCGATTTGGGCTCCCCGCCGAATGTTCGCGGCCAGAGCGGGTCGACGTCAGTCGAGGCTCCGGCTCCAGCATCCGAAGATCGACCCGCCCCCACTGTCGGAAATTCAGGACGTGCGCACGCTCGCCGGGGTGTCCGGGAAGCATCCAGAATGTCCGCCCGGGCACGTGGTTGACGGATTCCTGAATTTCCGACGGGGACGGCGTCGAGGGGTGCACTTTGCGGCGCAGGGGACTGTGGACACCCGAGCCGACATTCCAGCGCTCGGCACGAGCGCGGATCTGCAAGGCTGGCCCGATGGCGCATTTCTACCTCAGCGAGGACACCACCCAGGCCACCCCCGGCGACCGCATCACTCTCGTCGGCCCCGAGGCGCGGCACGCCGTGACAGTCAGCCGCGTGCAGGTCGGCGACCGGCTGATCGTCGGCAACGGCGCGGGCCTCGTCGCCCGCGGCACGGTTGTCACCGCGGTGCCGGGCGAACTCACTCTGACCGTCGAGGAGGTGACTATGACTCCTTCGGCACAGCGCGCCGTGTTTCTCGCCCAAGCCCTCGCGAAGGGCGACCGCGACGAGTACGCGGTCCAGGCCGCGAGCGAGCTCGGTGTCGACGGGGTGATCCCGTGGTCCGCACAGCGTTCGATCGTCAAGTGGGAGGGCCCGAAGGTGAAAAAGGGCCATGAGCGCTGGTCGGCGATCGTGCGCGAAGCCACCAAACAGTCGATGCGCCCCTGGCTTCCGGATGTCGCGCCACTTGTCTCCACGAAGCAGCTCACCCTGCTTGCCGGCTCGACGCGGATGCTGGTGCTCGAGCCGACCGCGCAACTGCGCTTGAGCGACGTGCGTCCCGACGAGCGCGACATCGTGCTCGTCGTGGGGCCGGAAGGCGGGATCGCTCCCGGCGAGTTGTCGCAGCTCACCGCGGGCGGTGCGGAATCCGTCCGGCTTGGCGACACCGTGTTACGCACGAGTACCGCCGGGCCTGCCGCGATCGCCGTGCTCAACATCGCGCTCGGGCGCTGGTAGCACGGCACCCTTCACCGCCCGTCAATGTCGCGTGGCGCAGACAGGATGCGACAGGACTGGGCGGGTCGTGGCGGCATCACCATCCCACCGCACACCGATTCGTCTACCCGGACCTCTCACCGGTCTTCACCGCTTAAGATAGATGCATGTTAGAAAACGGCCTCTCGATCTTCAGCCGCATCGCCGCGCGCGAGATCCCGGCCGACATTGTCTTCGAAAGCGATTCGATCATCGCGTTTCGCGACATCGCCCCCCAGGCACCGGTGCACCTGCTGGTCGTCCCGAAGTCCGAGGCGTTCGCAAACGTCGTCGAACTGGCAGCGGGCAACCCGGCCCTGCTCGCCGAACTCGTCGCCACCGCGGATCGCCTCGCGCAGGAATTTTCCAACGGGGAATTCCGGTTGATCTTCAACACCGGCCCCAGTAGTGGCCAGACCGTATTTCATGTTCACGCCCACGTCTTGAGCGGGGCACTCGAGGAAGGCTCCCTTGGCAAGCAGTGACAGCGTCGGCCGCGCCGCGCCCCGCGGTGGCGGCTCCCACCGCGTCAGGATGCAGGTTGACGGAGTCGCCATGGTGCGACTGCTCGGTCCGCAGGACCGCTTCCTGAAAACGGTCGAGAAGCAGCATCCGAAGGTCGACGTGCTCGTGCGCGGCAATGAGATCACCCTCTCAGGTGAGCCCGCGGATGTGCGTGCGGCCGAACGACTTGTTGAGGAGCTCGTGCTCATGGTGCGCGGTGACCGCGAACTCGGCGACGACGAGGTGGCGGCCTCCGCGCGGATGCTGGAACGCGACCAGAACTCCAGCCCGGCCGAGCTGCTCAGCCAGGCCATCCTGACCGGGCGCGGCCGAAGCATCCGTCCGAAGACCCTCGGTCAAAAGATGTACGTCGACGCGATCGACCAGCACACAATTGTGTTCGGCATCGGCCCCGCCGGAACCGGGAAAACCTACCTCGCGATGGCGAAGGCCGTGCAGGCGCTGCAGCGCAAGGAGGTCGAGCGGATCATCCTTACCCGCCCGGCCGTCGAGGCCGGCGAACGCCTCGGCTACCTGCCCGGCACGCTGACCGACAAGATCGACCCGTACCTGCGGCCGCTCTACGACGCGCTCAACGAAATGATGGACCCGGAGATCGTCCCGAAACTGCTCGCGGCCGGCACGATCGAGGTCGCCCCGCTCGCCTACATGCGCGGGCGCACGCTGAACAATGCCTTCATCGTGCTCGACGAAGCGCAGAACACCACGCCGGAGCAGATGAAAATGTTCCTCACCCGGCTCGGTCACGGCTCGCGCATCGTCGTCACCGGCGATGTCACGCAGATCGACCTGCCCACCGGCGCGAGCGGACTGCAGCTGGTTACTCGGGTGCTGAGTGGGATCGACGACATCCACTTTGCCCGGCTGACGAGCGAAGACGTTGTGCGCCACAGCCTGGTTGGCCGCATCGTCGACGCCTACACGAAGTACGACGCCGAGCGGCAAGCGCAGCGCTTCGAGCGCGAGCAGGCTGCCGAGTTCGCCAATCGCGCCGATCGCAGGGCCGGTGGACGAGAATCACAAGACAGACCAACCAAGGGATGGCGCCGCTAGATGTCGATCGAGATCAACAACGAATCGGGCATCGACGTCGACGAGGCCGCGCTCCAGCGCCTCACGACGTTCGCGCTCGACCAGCTCCACGTGCATCCCGACGCGGAACTTGCGATCCTCGTCGTGGACGAGGCGGCCATGGAGCAGCTTCACGTGCAGTGGATGGACGAGCCGGGCCCCACCGACGTGCTGAGTTTTCCCATGGACGAGCTGCGGCCGGGAACCGACGAGTTCCAAACCCCCGCCGGTCTGCTCGGCGACATCGTGCTCTGCCCGCAGGTCGCGATCGCGCAGGCGGAGACCGCCGGGCACAGCCCGATGGACGAGATGCTCATGCTCACGACCCACGGGCTGCTCCACCTGCTCGGCTTCGACCACGCCGAGCCGGACGAGGAAAAGGAGATGTTCGGGATCCAGCGCGAAATCCTCGCCGGCTTCTCCGCCGACGAACGACGATCGAGGTAGCCGCGTGATCGCTGCCTTCATCAGCATCGCCATCGTGCTGGTGATCCTCGGCGGGCTCCTCGCTGCGGCGGATGCTGCCCTCTCGGTGACGTCCAGGGCCGACCTGCTTGATATTGCACAGGACGCGAAGGTACGCAGCTCTCTGCTCGGCATCGCCGCTGATGTCACCGCCCACGTCAACGCCATCAACTTCACGCGCGTCGTCGCCGAGACCACCACCGCAGTTCTCGTGACCCTCTCGTTCGCCTCCCTCTTCGAGGAGCTCTGGGTGGCCCTGCTGGTGTCGGCGGCCACGATGACTCTCGCGTCGTTCGTCCTCGTCGGCTCGAGCCCGCGTAGCGTCGGCCGGGAGCACTCCACCCGCATCCTGCGCCTGTCCGCGCCCGTCATCCGCGCCAACCGGGTGGCGCTTGGGCCCATCGCCGACGCGCTCGTCGCGATCGGCAACCGGGTCACTCCTGGGCGGCCGAAGACGACGTCGTTCTCCTCTGAGGAGCAGCTACTGAGCATGGTCGACGAGGCCACGGAGCTTGAGGTGCTCGAGGAGGAAGACCGCGAGCTCATCCACTCGATCTTCGAGTTCAGCGACACCTTCGTGCGGGAGGTCATGATCCCACGTACCGACATGATCACCGTCGACGGCGACGCCAGCATCGGGTCGGCGATGGGCCTGTTCCTCAGCCGGGGGACCTCCCGGATGCCCGTGATCGGCGAGGACATCGACGAGGTGCTCGGTATCCTGTACCTGCGCGACATCGCGAGGCTGAGCTACGAGAAACCGCTCGGTGCCGGGTCGATCACGGTCGCCGAGCTGGCCCGCCCCGCGATGTTCGTGCCGGAGTCGAAGAAAGCCGACGATATGCTGCGGCAGATGCAACTCGAATCGAACCACCTCGCGATGGTGGTCGACGAATACGGCGGCATCGCGGGGCTCGTGACGATGGAGGACCTCATCGAGGAGCTCGTCGGCGACATCTCGGACGAGTATGACCGCGAGGTGGCCCTGATCGAAGACCTCGGCGATGGCCGCTACCGGGTAAGCGCCCGGCTGCCCGTCGACGAGCTCGGCGAGCTGTTCCAGATCGAACTGGATGACGACGACGTCGACTCGGTGGGCGGGCTGCTCACCAAGGCTCTCGGCCGGCTCCCGCTTCCCGGGTCGCGGGCGGCCTACTCTGGCCTGATTCTTGTGGCCGAGCGCACTGAAGGACGCCGCAAGCGGCTGAGCACGGTGCTCGTGGAACGAGACCAGGCCCTCATCGACGCCCAGGCCGCATTCGGCAAACCACGCACCACCAATGGCACGAACGACGGAGACGACAATGACGACTGACAACAGCGAATTCCGCGCGGGGTTCGTCTCCTTCGTCGGCCGCCCGAACGTCGGGAAGTCGACCTTGACGAACGCTCTCGTCGGCGAGAAGGTGGCGATCACGAGCTCGAAGCCGCAAACCACGCGGCGCGCAATTCGCGGCATTGCGCACCAGGCATCCGGCCAGCTCATCCTCGTCGACACTCCGGGGATGCACCGCCCGCGCACTCTGCTGGGCGAGCGGCTCAACGCGATCGTGCAGACCACGCTGGGCGATGTCGACGTGATCGGGTTCTGCGTTCCCGCGAACGAGAAGATCGGGCCGGGCGATCGGTACATCAACGAGCAGCTCGACGCGTTCCCGCGAGCGAAGAAGGTCGCGATCGTGACGAAAATCGACGCCGCGTCGCGCCCCGCGGTCGCCGCGCAGTTACTCGCGGTGCAGGGGCTGCGCGAGTGGGACGCGATCATCCCGATCTCCGCGACCAGCGGCATCCAGCTCGACACGCTCGCGACCGAGCTGATCAAGATGCTCCCGCTGTCTCCGGCCCTGTATCCTGCCGACGCCGTCACCGAGGAGGTGCTCGCAGACCGCATCAGCGAGCTCATCCGCGAGGCCGTGCTCGAGGGCGTCGAGGACGAACTGCCGCACTCGATCGCGGTGACCCTCGACGACATGATCGAGCGCGACGACAAGGACCTCATCGAGATCTACGCGAACCTGTTCGTCGAGCGGGACAGCCAGAAGGGCATCATCATCGGCCATCAGGGGTCGAGGCTCGCGGATGTTGGAGCCCGCGCCCGCGCGCAGATCGAACCCCTTGTGGGCAAGCAGGTGTTCCTCTCGCTGCGGGTGAAGGTCGCGAAGGAATGGCAGAGGGACCCGAAGCAGCTCGGCCGGCTCGGGTTCTAGCCGAGGTCCGGCTCGGGTTCTAGCCGAGGTCGCGGAGCGCCGAACGCACCGCGACGACTCTCTCGCCGTAGACCTCGTCCATATACCGCTGGATCTGGCCGTCGTCGTAGATGACGTCCACGAAGACGTACCCGTTGGACGGGTAGGAGACGAGGACGGCGACAGTGCTTTGCAGCTCCTCTTGGATCGCGAGGAGTTCGCTCTCCTCGGTCGCGCCGGCATTCGCCGGATCCTCGCGCGGGTCGGGGGTCGACATCGGGTCGTACAGCGCGAGCATGATCGGTGGTTGGGTCACCGTGAACCGTGCTCCGTCCCAGGTTCCCTGCACCGCATAGGTGCCCCACGTCACACCGCTGGCGCTCTCCTCGCCGTCGACACTCGCCCAGTCCCAGCCGGAGATCGGCGGACCGCCACACTGGGGGGGAGACGACAGCGCGACCGCGCCGAGGCACAGCTGCGGGTCGTCGTCATCCATCTGAAGCACAGTCCCGATGCCAAGCACTTCGCCGTTCGCGGCGATGGCGGCTGGCGGCTCGTCGGGCCCGACGATCGAGGGCGATCCGCCGGGCGACTCCGCGTCCGCGCACCCGGCCAGCGAAGTAATCAGGAGCACGGCGGCGCCCGCCAGTGCGCAACTCCGAAAGAATGTCATGCCGCAAGTCTGAGCGCGATTTCGGAGACCCGCCACCCAACGTTTCCGTGCCCTCAAGCGTCCCCTCCGTCGGAAACTCAGGAAGCGGGCACGCAGACGTTGTGTTCGACGGCCTGCGGCGGGCGATCGGATGCCGCGTTCCTGAGTTTCCGACGGGGCGGCGCACTTGGCCGCCCGATGCGGCGGCGCGCGGGGCCGCCGGCGGGTCGGCGCGCGGCGCCGGCCACACCCCGCGCGGCAGGTAGTGAGTCTGCGTCGGAACGGTGGTATTCTATTGATGTGTTCGGTCTGCGCCTCCTTAGCTGCCGCGACGAGTCCTAAAAGGCCTCCCTCGTCGCGGCGTTCGCCTATGGCTGACCATCACTAGCGAAGAGGAACCGAGACCGT
>Ga0105048_10003444_pt1 | contig 25904 bp, 24 predicted proteins | sample MAT05_FD_78382 | JGI IMG/M metagenome (GOLD analysis project Ga0105048, IMG submission 78382) | Freshwater microbial communities from Lake Fryxell liftoff mats and glacier meltwater in Antarctica - MAT-05 | ecosystem: Environmental > Aquatic > Freshwater > Ice > Liftoff microbial mat | place... | reverse complement strand
TTTGGAAGGCATGTTGCAACGTGGCACGCTCACGCAAGCCGAGTTCGATTCGCAGAAGCGCAAGCTGCTCGACTAGGTCGTTCGGGTGACGGTCGTTCAGGTGGCTGTCGTTCCCCCGTTACGGCGTTCCGTGTTACGGCAAGCCTGCGTGGCCCACGTCCACTCGGGTCGTCAGGATTTTTCCGTCGCGATTTGTGCCCGCCTCTTGTGGGTGTGACTCGATCGCGGTGAGCATGAAGAGGGTTCGCCCGTCTTGACCACCCAACATGCACGCGTAGCAATGTCGTTCAGTCATCACTTCAGTCAAGATCACTCCGCCTTCGCCGACCCTGATGCACCGTGGCGAGAACGCGTCTGCGACCCAAATGGCACCTTCAGCATCAAGGCAGATGCCATCTGGCGCGATGCCCGGCAGCGCGGCCCATAGTCGTTGATTCGTCAACGAACCATCGGAGTCGATGTCGAACGCAGTCAATCGCGCACCGAGAGTTTCTGCGATAACCAACGTGCGACCGTCGGGCGTGATGACCGTCCCGTTCGGGAAGCGCAGCGCAGTGGCCGCGATGTGTGTGCTGCCATCGGGGTCCACGCGAGCCAAGGTCGCTCCTTGGTACGCCTTCAGCGCGCCGACGAAGTCGTCCAATTGCGATGCTGCGTGAAGGTCGAAGCCAAAGTTGCCCACGTACGCGCGACCGAGTGAATCGACCACCATGTCGTTGCAGTGGAACTCGGCGATCGCAGACAGGTCGGCGTGCACCACCAACCGGTCGTCATCAAGGCGCAGCAACTGCCGATCGAGCATTGAGACCACCAGCAGATTGCCATCGGGCATCCAACCGAGGCCGCTCGGTTGCCCGTCAAGCTCCAGCATCGTTGCCACCTTCCCGGTGGCATCGACCGTCTTGACCGCGTGGTCGTAGAAATCGCTGAACCACAACTTGCCATCGTGCCAGCGCGGGCCTTCGGCAAAGTGCAAACCGTCACACAGCTGCTCAACGTTCATGGTGTCACTCTTCCAGTTTTACGAGACATCCGACACTGTCGCTCCGTCGACGGCGCGCACGATCCATCCTTCGGTCACCGCCCCGGGTTCGGCGAGCGCGATTACGCATCCGCCAAAGCCACCTCCGGTCATGCGCGCGCCATACACGCCGGGCGTTCGAGTCAACGCATCCACCGCCGCATCCATCGCTGGCGTTGATGTCTCATACAGATCGCGCAGGCTGTTGTGACTAGCGAACATCAATTCGCCAGCATCGGCAATGGTGCGCGCATTCATAGCCGCCACAAAATCCAACACGCGTTGGTTCTCGCCGATCACGTGCAAGGCGCGGGCGCGAATCACCGGATCGTCGATCGATCGGGTTTGCGCGACGGTTGCCTGGCGCAACGGCCCGATGATGTGCTCGGCAGCCGCACACTCGGCGACGCGATCGGCGTACGGGCTGCCGACCAGTCGGCGATGCGCGACGAACTGCACAACGATTTCAACATCTGCGGGCAAAGCGATGGGGATCACGCTGAGTTCGTGGCAGTCGATCAGCAACGCATGCCCCGCGACGCCCGCACTGATCGCCAATTGATCCATGATGCCGCTGGGTAGGCCGGTCGCTCGGTTCTCGGCGCGCTGACAGAGCCGAGCGAGGTCGAGCTGCGAACCGCTGAACCCGAGCGCCAACGCAACTGCTACCTCCAACGCCGCGCTGCTGGACAACCCGGCACCGATCGGGATGCTTGTTTCGACGTTGCCGCGGAAGCCTTCTTGCGGTGCGAGTTCTGCGACCACGCCTGCGACGTACTTCGCCCACATGGGCGTCGAGTCCTGCGGACGGCCGATGTGCAGCGGTAGATCGACGGGTTCCGGTTCATCGCCAGAGGCCAACTGGACACGAACGCCGCCAGCAACCCCGTTGATTTTCGTGTAACGGTCGATGGCCATCGGCAGCACCAGGCCACCGGTGTAGTCGGTGTGGTCGCCGATCAGATTGACGCGACCAGGGGCAACAACACGCCGCGTCATCGAGTCATTGGTTCATCGGGTCACGACAGACCCAGCAGCTCGCTGAGACGTTGCAGCGCTTCAAGATCGAACGGGGCGCGCAGCGCGATGTTCACCTGATCGGCGCCAGCCTCGACGTAGCTGCCGATGGCTTCCATGATTTTGTCGTCACTGCCGCTGAGGACGCCTGGTCGCACGAAGTCGCTGATCTTGCCAAACTGCTGCTGCAGGCTTTCCTCGGTAAACGCAAGACCGACGTTGATCGCGCGCTTGATGGCCTTCGGGTCGCGGCCGACGGCGGCGCAGTGCTCGTTGAGCACGGAGTTCTTGTGTGCGAACTGATCCGGCGAGATGAAGGGCACGTTCCAGCCGTCGGCGTGGCGGGCCGCAATCTTCAATGTGCGCTTCTCTCCGCCACCCCCAACCCAGATTGGCAGATGGCCTTGAATCGGGCGCGGTTCGTTGCGCGCGTCGATGAGATTGAAGTAGTCGCCCTCGAAGTTTGTGACATCGTCGTGCAGTAGCCCACGCAAGCACTGAATGCCTTCTTCCATCTGGTCAAGGCGGACCTTCGCCGAGGGAAATGGGATTCCGTACGCGTTGTACTCCACCTGTGCCCAACCGGAACCGATGCCCATTTCGGCACGGCCACCGCTCAGTTGATCGATCGCGGTGATGGCTTTGGCCAATACTGCCGGGTGGCGATAGCCGATCGAGTACACCAGCGATCCGCAGCGCACTTTGGTCGTGCTGCACGCGAGCGCGGCATGCATTGCCACGGCTTCCAGACAGGCCGCGTCGTCGGGCTTGCCGGTAGCGCCGTAGAAGTGGTCCCACACGCTGATCCAGCCGAAGCCGAGGTCTTCGATCCGGCGCCATGCAGTGCGCAAGTCGTCGGCGGTCGTGTGCTGTAACCCAACGTGCGCCCCAAAAAGTGTCACCAGGTGAAGGTAGTCTGCGCGCATGCCTCGCGCTCTCGTTGCCACCGGAATGGAATTGGAATACGACACGTTCGGCTCGTCCGCCGACCCAGCGTTGCTGCTCATCATGGGCCTCACCGCTCAGATGACGGTGTGGGACGAACGGTTGTGCCAACAATGGGCCGACGGTGGCCGCTTTGTCATCCGTTTCGACAACCGCGATTGCGGGCTGTCATCCAAGCTTGATGGCCAAGTACCAGACCTTGCAGGCGCAATGACGGCAGCGTTCGCCGATCTACCTGCTCCGCCGTTGCCGTACACCCTGTCCGATATGGCGGCCGATGCGATCGGGCTGCTTGATCACCTCGGCATCGCCACGGCGCATGTCGTCGGCGCGTCGTTGGGTGGGATGATCGCCCAGGTGCTCGCTGTCGAGTATCGCGATCGTGTGCTCAGCCTGACGTCGATGATGAGCCAGCCCGGCGATCCAGAAGCCGGTCAGCCCACGCCTGAAGCAGCGATGGCGATATTCAGTCCGCTCCCCAACACCCGCGAGGCGTACATCGAATCAGCGTCGCGTTGGATGGTCTGGCAATCGAAGAAGTACGGCGACCTCGATCGCTTGCGCGAAGTTGCTGGCCGCGAGTTCGACCGCTCGTTCTATCCCGAGGGCGGTCCTCGCCAGATTGCTGCGATCTACGGCAGCGGTCGACGCACCGCCGCGTTGAAAGACCTTGACGTACCGACGCTGGTGATTCACGGTCGTGACGACACGCTCATTACCCCGAGCGGCGGGTTTCTCACTGCCGAGTTGATTCCCGGTGCGCACCTGCTGTATCTCGCCGACATGGGCCACGACATGCCCGAGCCGCTGTGGCCAATCCTCGTCAACGCGATTCTCACTCACACGTCGGTCGCGATGTCGACGCACGGCTCGGCTCTCGCACACCGATGAAGCCGGGTTCGGGGCCGCTGAGCGGTTTCCGCATCATCGAACTTGCTGGCATCGGCCCGGGGCCGTTCGCGGGGATGATGCTGGCCGACATGGGTGCGGAAGTGATCCGCATCGATCGCTCGCAGTCGGTACGCGGCGCGATGCCCGACACCCCACACTGGGATGTCTTGCTGCGTGGACGGCGCAATATTGCGCTCGACCTCAAGCATCCCGACGGGGTCGCGACCTTGCTCGAACTCGTCGAGAAGGCCGATGGCTTGATCGAGGGCTTTCGCCCGAACGTGATGGAACGGCTGGGCATCGGCCCCGACGTGTGCCTGCAGCGAAATCCGAAGCTCGTCTTCGGTCGCATGACCGGGTGGGGCCAAGACGGCCCCTACGCGAACGCCGCAGGCCACGACATTAACTACATCGCGCTAGCTGGCGCGCTTGCGCACTTTGGTCGTGCCGGTGAAGGCCCCGTGCCACCGCTCAACATGGTGGGCGACTTTGGTGGTGGCGGCATGTTTCTGGCGTTCGGCATGGTGTGCGGCTTGCTCGAGGCACAACGCAGCGGGCAAGGCCAAGTTGTCGACACCGCGATGGTCGACGGTGCAGCGGCGCTGATGAGCATGTTCTGGTCGTTTCGACAGGTCGGGTTTTTCGACGAAGACAACCGCGGCACCAACCTGCTCGACACCGGCGCCCACTTCTACGACGTCTACGAGTGCTCTGACGGCAAGTACGTGTCGCTGGGTTCGATCGAGCCTCAGTTCTACGCTGAACTGCTGCGCCACACCGGACTCGACAACGACCCCGAGTTCGCGCAGCAGATGAACAAGGCACAGTGGCCGCGGCTGAAGGAGCGCCTCGCGGAAGTGATCCGTACGCGCACTCGCGACGAATGGTGCGCAGAGATGGAACACACCGACGTCTGTTTCGCGCCGGTGCTCACGATGACCGAGGCCGCGGCACACCCACACAACATCGCCCGCGGCACCTTCGTTGATGTTGCTGGCGTTGCACAGCCGGCACCGGCTCCGCGGTTCTCGCGTACGACGGCGCGGGTCGACTCACCGCCTGCGCATCCTGGCCAACACAGTCGCGAAGTCCTCGCCGACTGGGGCTTCACTACCGCACGCATCGACGATCTGATTGCCGCTGGCGCGGTCGCTGCGGCCGACTCACCGACCAGTACTTCGAAGGGAATCTGACCGATGGGCACGCTGGTTTGTTTTCACGCGCACCCCGATGACGAGAGCATGACGACTGGCGGCAGCATGGCGCGCGCCGTCGCCGAAGGGCACCGTGTCGTGCTTGTAGTCGCCACCAACGGTGAGTACGGGGAAGTGCCGGGAGACTTGGCCGCGGGCGAGACCTTGTTCCACCGACGCCGCGCCGAGTCCGAGGCATCGGCCGCGGCACTTGGCGCGCACCGCTTGGTGTGGCTTGGTTATAAGGACAGCGGTATGACGGGGTGGACTCAAAACGACGATCCCGAATCGTTCTGGCAGGCATCGGTCGACGAGGCGGGCGAACGGCTTGCTGCGATTCTGCGCGAAGAAAACGCCGATGTCCTGACCGTGTACGACTGGCACGGCAACTACGGGCATCCCGACCACGTCAAGGTGCACCGCGTCGGGCATCGGGCCGCAGAACTGGCTGGCACCCCGCGCGTGTTCGAGACGACGATGAACCGCGACGCAATGAAGCGCTTCTTTGCGATGGCCAAGGAAATGGGCGAAGCCACCGGCCCCGACGGCGAAGACTGGGATCCAGATGGGCCAGCCGACGACGGCAATCCGTTCGGAACACCCGAGAGCGAACTGACACACGCGGTCGACGTCAGCGCTTATGTCGGCCATAAGCGCGCATCGATCACCTGTCACAAGAGCCAGGTCACCGATGCCGGTTTCTTCATGTCGATGCCCGAAGAAGCGTTCGCGATGGCGTTCGGTACCGAGTGGTTCACGCGCAAGGGAGCCGAGCACCCGTTGCGCGAGGGCTGGCTGTTCGAATGACCCGGCTGTACCTGGTGCGTCACGGCCGTGCCGCGGCCGGGTGGGACAGCGACCCGGACCCCGGTCTTGATGCGCTCGGGAGCGAACAAGCAGCCGCAATGGCGGCAGCCCTGTCGCCGCTCGGCCCGCTCGCCGTCGTCACCAGCCCCTTGCTGCGTTGCCAGCAAACAGCGGCGGTATTGGCGCAGCAGTGGAACGTGATTCCACGGATCGAGCCGGGCGTCGCGGAGATCCCTTCGCCGGAAGGCGTGCCGATGACCGATCGCGTCGAGTGGTTGCGCGTGGCGATGGCCGGGACCTGGGCGCAGCTCGGGCCGCGTTACATCGCGTTTCGCGACGGAGTGATGACTGCGCTGACAAACATCGCGACTTGCGGCGCCGACACCGTTGTGACGAGTCACTTCATTGCGATCAACGCAGCGCTCGGTGTGATGCTGGGCGACGATCGGCTGCTGTTGCGCAGCCTTGATAACTGTTCGGTGACGACCGTGGACTACATCGTGACGAAAAATGGCGGATTGTTTCAGTTGGTTGAATCTGGTGCAGAAGCGGACACCCTGATCCGCTGAGCGTGAATTGAACGTGGCAGAATATGTCGATGAAAATCCGCCGCTCCTTATTTGCAACTGTGCTGGTTGGTGCCCTTCTCGTTTCGTGCAGCGATAGCGAGAGCAGCGGTGGAACTACTTCGAGCTCAGCAGCCTCCACGACGTCGGTTGCCCCAACCACCACGCAACCGTCCACGACGACTGCTTCGCCGACCACCGTCGCTTCGTCAACGACGACCGCGCCCGCGGCCACGACAATTCCCGTCGTGGCCGGCCTTGACTTGGCGCCTGACGGGCTTGGCGGCGAGTCATTCGGCGCCGAAGCGGAGGGCGTCATCTCCTACGTCGTGTCGATACTTGGACCGCCGACCGAAGACAGCGGATGGTACGACTTCGTCGGCGGGGCATGCGGGGCCAGCGAGGGTCGCTATGTGAGTTGGCGTGACCTACAGCTTGAATTCCTCGATGCCTCACCGGCTACGACGGGTCTGCGCCACTTCTCGGGGTATCGCTATGGGTCAGCGGCCGGGCCGGTCATCGATCCGTTCGGCCCCAGCATTGACGGCGAGGTCACGGTGGGCGACACGGTTGATGAACTGTTGGCGATCTACCCCAGCACCGAGATCTTTGCCGACGAGGAGACAAACTCGACTGTGTTCCAGATCGTCGACGGGTTGGGCGGGTCTTTGACTGGCTCCAGCGGAAGCGACACCATCAAGAGCTTCCTGGGCGGATTCCGCTGCGGCGCATAGGCTGCCAGCAATGTTCGCGAACAGCCTGACGACCACGCGCGGCCTGCATGAGGGGTGGTCATGGGTGGTCATCATCGGCAACGGTCTCGCCGGCCTGTGGGCGCTGACGGCACATCGCGTTCACTCGCTGCGCACGAGGGCACTGTGGTGGTTCATCGGCTTTGTTGAGCTCACTGTCTTCGTGCAGGTCATCCTCGGCGCGTTGCTTGTGGGTCGCGAGAAAGTGCCGCTGCCCGAGTTCCATGCGTTCTACGGTTTCGTCGCCATCATCGCGATCGCGATCATTTACAGCTATCGCTTCCAGATGAAGCACCGCCTGTATCTGCTCTACGGCTTCGGCAGCATCTTCGTGATGGGCCTCGGCATCAGAGCCATGCTCGTCGCCGCCACCTAGCGGTTACAGCGCGGCTTCAAGCTCGTGCAACTGTGCGGTGAGTTCGGTCGGCAGGCTGTCACCGAACTGTGCATAGTGCGCTTCGATCTCGGGGATCGCCGCGCTCCAGCCAGCCGCATCGACCGATAGCAGCACGTTCAGATCATCGGCGCTGACGTCGAGGCCACTCACGTCGAGGGAACTTGCGGTCGGTAGGTAACCGATCGGCGTACGCACGGCTTCGCCGCCGCCGCTGACGCGCTCGAATACCCACTTCAGCACGCGGCTGTTCTCGCCGTAACCGGGCCACAAGAAGCGGCCGTCCTCGTCGCGCCGGAACCAGTTGACGAAGAAGATCTGTGGCAAGTTGGCCGCCGATGTCGCGGCACCGACCTTCAGCCAATGACCGAAGTAGTCGGCCATGTTGTAGCCACAGAAGGGGAGCATCGCCATCGGATCGAAGCGCAGCTTGCCAACGGCACCTTGCTGCGCGGCTGTCGTCTCGCTGGCCATGATCGAGCCGAGAAACACTCCGTGCTGCCAATCGAAGGCCTGCGTCACCAACGGCACTGTCGTGCGCCGACGACCGCCGAACAGAATCGCGCTGATCGGAACGCCAGCGGGGGATTCCCACTCGGCGGCGATCGAGGGGCACTGCGCTGCCGGTGCCGTGAAGCGGGCGTTGGGATGCGCCGCGGGTGTCTCGGTTTCCGGCGTCCACGGGTTGCCGCGCCAGTCGATCGCACGCGCCGGCTTGGTCTCGCTCATGCCTTCCCACCACACGTCGCCCTCGGGGGTCAGTGCGGTATTGGTGAAGATGCTGTTCGACGACAGCGTGTGCATCGCGTTGGCGTTGGTGTCGAAGCCAGTGCCCGGCGCAACGCCGAAGAAGCCGGCCTCGGGGTTGATGGCATAGAGCCGACCGTCGGCACCGAACTTCATCCAGCAGATGTCGTCACCGACCGTCTCGGCTTTCCAACCCGGAATCGTCGGTACGAGCATCGCCAGGTTGGTCTTACCGCAGGCGCTGGGGAATGCCGCCGCGATGTACTTTGACTCACCCTGCGGATTGATCAGCTTCAAGATCAGCATGTGCTCGGCTAGCCAGCCGTCGTCGCGCGCCATCACCGATGCAATGCGCAACGCGAAGCACTTCTTGCCGAGCAAGGCGTTGCCGCCGTAGCCCGACCCGAAGCTGATGATCTCGCGTGTCTCGGGGAAGTGTGCGATGTACTTGTTGTCGGGGTTGCACGGCCACGGCACATCACTCTCGCCCGGTTGCAGCGGGGCACCCACCGAGTGCAAGCACGGCACCCACTGGCCGTCGCCCAAGACATCGAGAGCGCGCTGGCCCATGCGGGTCATGATGCGCATGTTTGTCGCGACGTACGCACTGTCGGTGAGCTGAACGCCAATGTGGGCGATCGGCGAGCCGATCGGGCCCATGCTGAAAGGCACGACATACATCGTGCGCCCCTTCATCGAGCCGGTACACAGCGAAATCAGTTCGGCGCGCATCAGGACTGGATCGCGCCAGTTGTTGGTCGGGCCAGCGTCCTCGGGCTCGGCCGAGCAGATGAACGTGCGGTCCTCAACGCGGGCGACGTCGCCCGGATCGCTGTGCGCCCAGTAACTGTTCGGCCGCTTGGCCTGGTCGAGGCGGGTGAAGGTGCCGCTGTCAACGAGCGCGCCGCACAGCCGGTCGTATTCCTCAGCAGTGCCGTCGCACCAGTAGATGTCGTCTGGCTGAAAAATTGCAGCCCAGTCGGTGACCCATTGCTTTAATCGCGCATTGCCAGTGGTTCCGCTCATGACGGGGTTCAGTATTACAAACCCCTAGCAGGACCTGAAAACCCGAGAGACGGGTTAGCGACGTGCGCCTTAGTGACCAGGAGTTTCCATGTCGACTTCGCTGCCCAAACGCAGGCGGGTTGCCCGGCCTTGAGCATCGAGATCGAAAACCACTCGCTGGCCCTGACGCAACATGCGAAAGATCGAGCCTTCCAGCGCATCACTGGCCAAATCAAGCTCGGCCAGGTCGGTATCGCGCAACAGTGTTCCGTCGCCCGAGGTCGGGTCGTAGCTCTTAATCACGCCTTGCACGGCGGTAACTCAGCCGGCCTTGACGACTTTGCCGCTCTTGATGCACCCGGTGCATACATAGAGCCGCTTCGGAGCGCCCTTAACCAGAGCACGGACGCGCTGAATATTTGGGTTCCAGCGACGCTTAGTGCGACGGTGCGAGTGCGACACGTTCATGCCCCACGAAGGGCCTTTGCCACACACTTCACATACAGCAGCCATGACGTACTTCTTCCAGGAGCGAATCGAAACGAGCGCAGGGATGATACCAGCGTCGGTAGTGTTGCGGCGTGGCGACCCTGGAACGTTTCAGTCCCGATGCGCTGCGCAAGACGGTCATCACGTTCCGAGATGCCATGAAGGCGCACGCAGCCGGTATCAACCGACTGAACGTCTACCCGGTCCCCGATGGCGATACCGGCACCAACATGGCCCGCACGCTCGATGCGGTGGTCGCCGAACTCGACGGGGCCGACCACGGTTTAGAGCCGACCTGCAACGCCATCAGTCACGGCAGCCTGATGGGCGCTCGAGGCAACAGCGGTGTCATTCTCAGCCAGATTCTGCGCGGGCTGGTCGGGACGTTGAAGAGTGCCAGCGAGGGCACGGGCGCCAAGGTGGCCGAGGCGCTGAAGGCAGCATCGGCCGCGGCCTATTTGTCGGTGCTGCGGCCGATCGAAGGCACGATCCTCACCGTGGTGCGCGAAGCCGCCGATGGCGCACACGCCGCGGCGCAAGAGGGCGAATCGCTGGTCGGGGTGTTGCGTGCGGCCCGAGCGGCGGGCAAGTCGGCACTCGATCGCACACCCGAGATGTTGCCAGTGCTGAAGGATGCTGGCGTCGTAGATGCGGGCGGTGCTGGCTTCATGCTGTTGCTCGACGCTGCGCTCCACGTCGTTGACGGTGTTCCGATTCCGGAGCCCGAAGAGTTCGACGGCCCGACGGAAGAACAGCTGGAAGCTGCGTCGCATCGCCACAACGAGAACGGAATCGACGTCAGCGAGCTGCAGTTCGAGGTCATGTACTTCATGGATCTCGACGACGCGCAGATCCAGCCGTTCAAGGAAGGCTGGGGCGAGATCGGCGACAGCATCGTGGTCGTTGGCGGCGACGGATTATGGAACTGCCACGTACACACCAACGATGTCGGTGCCGCAATCGAAGTGGCGCTCGATCTCGGTGGTCGGCCGAAGAAGATCCGTGTCACCGATTTGTTCGCCGAGATGGCCGAGCTTGGCGCATCGGTTCACGCGCACCGCGAAGCGGCGTTGGGCGGGGCGGGCGCGGCCGAGGCGCATCCGACGCGAGCTGGTGGGGGACTGCCGCCGGTGAACTGCGCGATCGTCGCGGTGTCGAGTGGCGACGGACTGTCCGAGTTGTTTGGGCAACTCGGTGTGCAGGGCGTTGTCTCGGGCGGCCAAACGCTTAACCCATCGACCGCCGAACTGCTCTCGGCGGTCGAGGCGGTGAACGCGCAGCAGGTAATCGTGCTGCCTAACAACAAGAACATCATCCCGGTTGCCGAGCAGTTGAACGAACTGTCGTCCAAGACCATCGTGGTGGTTCCGACACGGACGATGCCCGAGGGCTTGGCCGCACTCGTGGTGTACGACCCGGAAGCCGAGGCATCGGTGAACGCGAAGGCAATGGCCCAGGCCTCGGCGTCGGTCGTGACGGGCGAAGTTACGCAGGCCGTGCGCGCGACCAAGAGCGATGTCGGCCCGATCGACAAGGGCGACTGGATCGGAATCGCGCGCGGCGAAGGCATCGTTGCTGTCGCCGGCACGCTCGACGGTGCGACGGTCGCGCTGCTCGAGCGTTTAGTTGGCACGGGTTGCGAGATCGTCACCATCGTGGAGGGCCAGGACGCAACAGCGGGCCACACCGATGTGCTGCACGCCTGGCTCGACGAGCATCGCCCCGACGTAGAGGTCGAGGTGCATCGCGGCGGGCAGCCGCTGTATCCGTACCTTTTCGGCGTGGAATGAGTGAGCTAACACCCTCGACTCCACTTACTTTGCGCGACTTGTCCGCGATAGGCGTCGATCGGTTGAAGGGGGTTGGCGAGAAGAAGCTCGCTTCTTTGCGCGAGGTGGGGATTGAGTCGGTTCTCGATCTGCTGACCACCTACCCGCGGCGCTGGGTAGACCGCACGAACGAATGTCGCGTCAGCGACCTGCAGGCGGGCGTCGAGTCTCTCGTGCTCGTCACCGTGCGCAGCGCGACCAAGCGCGTCGGCCGCAATCGGCGAACGATCGTCGAGGCACTGGTCGGCGATGACACCGACCGCGTGCATGTCGTCTTCTTCAATCAACCCTGGCGAGAGCGGCAACTGCGCGAAGGACTGCGGGTGGCTCTCTTCGGCAAGCCCGACGTGTATCGCGGCGGCTTGCAGATGACGAACCCAATCGTCGATCTGATCGGCGATCGCACGGGTCGCATCGTGCCGATCTATCCGCAAAGCGAGAAGGCGGCGCTGAACACGTGGGAGATCGCCAGCTGGGTTGAAGATGCGCTGAAGCGCTGCGAGGTACGCGGTGTCGCCGACCCAGTCGACCCGTCGGTTCTGCGCCGCTTAGGACTGAGCGATCGCCATCAGGCGCTGAAGACGATTCATCTACCCGAGACAATGGCGGAGAAGAACGATGCGCGTCGTCGGCTGGCGTTCGATGAACTCCTGCGCGTGCAGACCGTACTCGTCATGCGCAAACGCGCACTCGAGCGCGAGTCGCGAGGCATTCGTCACGTACTCAACGGCGAGTTGACCACCCGCCTGCGCGAAGCGTTGCCCTACAAACTGACCGGCGCACAGACCCGCGTGATCGGTGAGATCGAGGCCGACCTGGCTGGCCCGCACCCAATGCACAGGCTGCTGCAAGGCGATGTCGGCTCGGGCAAGACGTTGGTGGCGGTCAGCGCATTGTTGATTGCTGTGCAAGGCGGCCATCAGGGCGCGCTGATGGCCCCGACTGAGGTGTTGGCCGAGCAGCATGCGACCGGCGTTCGGCGTTTGCTCGACGGCGTCACCGTCCCAGACCCGCGCAACCTGTTTGGCGACCGGCCACTGCGTGTCAACCTGCTGACCAACCGGGTTACCGGCAACGAGCGTCGCGAGGTGCTTGCCGGCCTTGCCGACGGCACGATCGACATCGCGATCGGCACTCACGCGTTGATTCAAGAGGGCGTTGAATTCCACAGCCTGGGCGTGGTCGTGGTCGACGAGCAGCATCGCTTCGGTGTCGAGCAACGCGCTGCGCTGCGCGCCAAGGGCGATGGCGACTTCGTTCCCGACGTGCTGGTGATGACAGCGACGCCGATTCCGCGGACGGCGGCGATGACGGTGTACGGCGATCTCGATGTCAGCGTGCTCGACGAAATGCCGCCGGGGCGCACGCCGATCAAGACGTATTCGGCCGAGGGGCCGCTGATGGAGCAAGCCGCGTGGGCAAACGTGCGCGAGGAAGTGGAGGCGGGCCGTCAGGCATACGTCGTCTGCCCGCTGATCGAAGAGAGCGAGAAGCTCGAGGTCGCCAGTGCGCAGGAGACCTACGAACGATTGGCGCACGACGAGCTCAAGGGTTTGCGACTAGCGCTGCTCCATGGCCGCATGCCATCGGCCGAGAAGGAAGCAACGATGGATCGCTTCCGTAGCGGCGAGATCGATGTGTTGGTCGCGACGACCGTGATCGAGGTTGGCGTCGATGTGCCAAACGCAACGGTGATGGTGGTGGTCGATGCCGATCGCTTCGGCATTGCCCAGTTGCACCAACTGCGCGGGCGCGTAGGGCGTGGCGAGCACGCGTCGCAGTGCTGGCTCTTAACGCAACGGCAGACCCAACAGCAGGCACAACCAGTGACGGGTCAGGCTGGCAGCAATCCACGGATCGACGCGCTCGTTGCCACGACCGACGGATTCGAGCTGGCGGAAGTTGATCTCGAATTGCGTGGCGAAGGGACACTGATGAACACAGCACAGAAAGGGCGCAGCGATTTACGCCTGGCCTCGTTGCGTCGCGACCGCGAGTTGGTGGTGCAGGCGCGTGAGGCAGCATTCGAGATTGTCGATGCCGATCCGCTGCTCGATGGCAACCCAATTTTGCTCGACGAGTTGCGCCTTTTGTTCACCGCCGACGATGAGGCCTTTCTGTTCAAGAACTAACCTGCTCGAATGCGCCGCCTATCAGTTGCTCTCACTGTGTCGATAATCGCTGTGTCGTTGATTGCGGCGTCCGGATGTTCCGACGACAAGTCGTCATCCAACACGACACGCGACGGCACAACCGGTGACACGACAAGCGGGACCACTGTGCCCCCCGGTGAGCCCGAGGGGACTGTGACCTACCCCGATCTCGATCGGAGTCATGTCGACACGCCGGTTGACTACCCGCAGACGCCGCCAGTGGGTGGTCCGCACAGTGCGGTGTGGCAGACGTGCCAGTTCTACGGCGTCGAATTCCCCAAGGAGCGCGGCGTGCACTCGATGGAGCATGGCGCAGTCTGGATCACGTTCGATCCCAACCTCGCCGCGGCCGACGTGGCAGTGCTGGCGCAGTTTGCCGAGGACGGCAACGAGGTGCTGGTCAGTCCGTTTACCGGTCTGCCGACCCCAGTCGTCGCCAGCGCGTGGGGCAAGCAGCTGCTGCTCGAATCAGTGAGCGATCCGCTGCTGGCGCAGTTCGTCGCCTACTTCGACGACGGCCCGCAAACGCCGGAGACCGGCACTCCGTGCGCGCAGGGAACAACCGAGACCAGCTAGTCGAACGACCAGCTAGTCGAACGACCAGCTAGTCGAACTCCGGCTCGGACTCGTCGTCGGGTAACACCAGGTCCCAACGATCGCGACAGTCCTCGCAGCGGTAGGCGACGATGTCGCCAGGAAACCACGGCCCCTCGGTGGTGAGCAGATGACAGCGCCCACCGCAATCGACGCACACAATGTTGGGTTCGGGCGTCAGCACGGCCGTAGTCTGCCCGTGATGCGTGTGATTGCGGGCGAGTTCGCGGGGCGCAAGCTGGTGGCGCCGGAGGGCACCACCACCCGGCCCACTACCGACAAGGTGCGCCAGGCACTGTTCAACTCGCTCATGAGTATGGGCGTGCTGGAAGGCGCGGTTGTGGCCGACCTGTACGCGGGTTCCGGTGCGCTCGGAATCGAAGCGATTTCGCGGGGCGCGGATCGGTGCGTGTTCGTGGAACGCGACCGCGCCGCGCTGGCCGCTTTGCGCCAGAACATCGCAGCTCTCGGCATCGACGACCGCTGCAAGGTCACTGCGTCGGATGTCATGGCGTGGGTGCCTGCGATGCGCAACGTCGACATCGCGTTCATCGACCCGCCCTACGCCTTCGACGCGTGGCCGGCACTGCTCGCCGTGGTTGACGTCGGGCTGGTGATCGCCGAGGCGGACGACCCAGTCGCCGCGCCCGAGGGTTGGGAGCAGCTGCGCAGTCGCCGATACGGGCGCACCTGGGTCACCACGCTCCAAGCAACGCTCCAAGCACCGACACAGCCATCACCGACACGGCCATCACCGACACGGCAGCGGCTAGCGTGAAGTCCGCGATGGCGACGGTTCTCTACCCCGGCAGCTTCGATCCGCTGCACCTTGGTCATATCGACGTGATCGAGCAGTCGGTCGCCCTGTTTGGCAAGGTCATCGTCGGAGTGATGCACAACCCTGGCAAGCCGAGTGGCATGTTCTCGTTGGACGAGCGCATCGAGATGATCATCGCCAGCATCTCCTATTTGCCGTCGGTCAAGGTCGTCGGTTTCGAAGGTCTCGCCGTCGATGCCGTCAAGCAGGTGAAGGCCGCATTCATCGTCAAGGGCCTGCGCACCGGTGGCGATTTCGAGGTCGAGCAGCAGATGGCGCACACCAACCACGCTGTCAGCGGCGTTCGCACCGTCTACCTGCCCTGTAAGCCAGCGTTGGTGTCGATTAGTAGTCGCTTCATCCGCGAGATCGCACAGTACGGTGGGGATGTCACGTCGCTGGTGCCCGCGCCGGTTGCCAGCAAACTGGCCAAACTGTTCCCGAAGAAATCGAAGTGAAGACTGACCAATGAGCTACGACGACGGTTACGACGACGAGGAATACGACGACGAGCCTGAGGCCGCGGATTCCGACGCGTACGTACGTGGCACCAACGGCTACGTCGGCGACGCTGAGGCGTTGCTGCGCCGGGCCGTCGACGTCATCGCCACCGCGCCGACGATGCCGCTGTCGTCGTCACCGCGAATCGATCGCGACGAGATCATCGAACTGCTTGAGGAAGCCCTCGCTCGCCTTCCTGACGAGATGCGCCAAGCGCGCTGGATGATCAAAGAACGCCAAGAGTTCGTTGCCAAGACGCGTCGCGAAGCCGACGAGTTGTTGGAATCCGCTCGTGTGCAGGCCGAACGAATGGTGCAGCGCACCGAAGTCGTGCGCGCCGCCGAGCAACGCGCCCGCGGCGTCAGCGAAGCCGCTGATAGCGATGCGCGTCGCTTGCGTCACGAGACCGAAGACTTCCTTGACCAGCGACTGGGCAGCTTCGAGATTTTGCTCGACAAGCTGACAAAGACTGTGCAGGCCGGTCGTTCACGGTTGGCGATCGGCGAGCATCGCGATGTCGAAGAGGTCGACGACGACGACCCCACCAAGGCGTTCTTCGACCAAGACCGGTAGCAGCTGATGAACCCGCTGTTAGTCAACGCTGCTGAACTACTTCGCCGCCCAGGTAGCGACCGCGCCGTCGAACTGTCGGTGCCGCTGATCGATCTCGACGTTGTCGATCCGACGCGTTTCGCCGACGATGCAGAGGTAACCGTGCATCTGCGCCTCGATTCGCTCAGCGACGGCATCGTCGTCGACGGCGTCCTGCGGACACCGTGGATCGGCGTGTGTCGCCGCTGTCTCGTTGACACCTCCGGTACGACGGAGAGCGTTGTGCACGAGCTGTATCAGAAAGGCGTGACGGCGACCGATGCGTTCGAAATCGTCGGCGAGCAACTTGACCTGCGACCAGTCGTGCGCGAGCTCGTGTTGCTTGATGCGCCGTCAACCCCGCTGTGTCGGCCGGATTGCGCCGGCCTGTGCCCAACATGCGGTGTCGACCGCAACACCCAGACCTGCGAGTGTGTGCCACCCCCAGCAGACCCCCGTTGGTCCGCGCTGGATGCCTTCAAGGCGCCAGTTGAGGCCGCGGAATGACGAACTGGCTGGGGTTTCAAGCGCCCCGGATGCGCCGCTAACCTCGTTAGAGCATCTTTTCGACCCATCGGTCGGGAAGCGTCCCGCGCGAGTCCCGGAGTCATCATGGCTGTTCCTAAGAAGAAGAAGTCGAAGTCCAAGACGCGCAGTCACCGCGCTGGCGCGTGGCGACTGGCAATTCCACCGCGCAGCATCTGTCCGCGTTGCTCGGCGGCCAAGACTCCCCACACCGTGTGCCCGAGCTGCGGTTGGTACAAGGACCGCGTCGCCGTCGAAGTTGGCTGAGATAGCTGCAGGGTCGTCCAACGCAATGTTGCCCGTCGCGGTCGATGCGATGGGCGGTGACCGCGCTCCAAGCGACATCCTCGCCGGTGCCCACGCTGCGGCGGCGCTGGGCATTCCAGTCGTCCTTGTTGGTCCGGAAGGCCTCGCCGGTTGCGGTGACCTGCCGCTTATCCGTGCCTCGGAAGTCATTGAGATGGACGACGATGCAGCGCATGGCGTACGGCGCAAGAAGGACTCGACGCTCGTGCGCGCTGCTGAAGCCGTGCGTGATGGCAAAGCCAGCGCGATGGTCTCTGCTGGTAACACCGGCGCGACGATGGCCTCTGCGTTGTTTCGCATGGGCCGTATTAGTGGCGTCACTCGCCCTGCGATCGCGACACCAATTCCTGTTCCCGGCGATCGGCCGAACATTCTGCTCGACGCTGGAGCGAACGCCGAAGTTCAAACCGAATGGCTGGTGCAGTTCGCGCAGATGGGTGCGATCTACGCCCGTCACCGCTTCGGGATTGCTGCGCCAACCGTCGGACTGCTGTCGATCGGCGAAGAGCCCGGCAAGGGCGACACACTGCGCAAAGAGGCATACGAGTTGCTGAGCACCGCGAGCGGCATCGACTTTGTCGGCAACGTTGAAGGTCGCGACCTGATGCGCAAGACGGCCGATGTGATCGTCACAGACGGCTTCACCGGCAACGTTGCGTTGAAGACGCTCGAAGGCGGACTGAAGACGTTGTTCCATGCACTGTTCACCGCTTTCGGTAGTTCGCCCGAGTACAAAGCGGCGGCCGACGCGCTGTTGCCCGCAATGCTGCCGTTGCTCTCTGAGGTAAACCCCGACACGCACGGCGGCGCTGTGCTGTTGGGCGTCGACGGCATTTGCATCATCAGTCACGGCTCGTCGGGCGAGACTGCGATGGTGAACGCGATCAAGCTCGCCCAAGAAATGGTGCAGGGCGGATTGGTCGCTGAAATCACCGCCGCGTTCGCTACTCGCTAACAGGGACAGCATTCTCCTGCACGCCGCCAACCTGAACGCCGCCAACCTGAACGCCGCCAACCTGAACGACAGGTAACCTGCACGCCATGAGCCCAAGCGACGCCCCTCTCGACCGCACCGCAGTCTTCGAGATTGTCCGCGCCAACCTGGCCGACATCCTTGAGATCGATGGTGCAACGATCAGTGAGGGCCAGTCGTTCGTCGACGACCTCGATGCCGACTCGTTGGCGCTGATCGAACTGGTGGAAGCGCTGGAGGAAGACCTCAGCGAGCGTTCCGTTGGTTTTCGCATCGAAGACGAAGACCTCGTCGACTTGAAGACCGTTCGCGATGCCGTCGATTACGTCTACGGCCGTGTCAAGGGCAGCTGAGTTACCTGCTGCCCGACACTGCGCTCGCTGACCTGCAACACCGTCTCAATCATCACTTCGCCGATCCCGCACTGCTGCGCCGTGCGCTCGCGCATCGCAGTTGGTGCGCCGAGGTCGGCGGTGAACCAAGCAACGAGCGGCTCGAGTTTCTTGGCGACGCGGTGCTCGGTTGGGTGGTGGCTGCGATGGCGTATCGCGAGCACACGGAACTCGCTGAGGGCAAGCTGACCGACCTGCGCAAGAGCGTGGTCAACGCGACGACGCTTGCACTGGTCGCGCAGGAGATCGAGCTTGGGCCTTGTCTGCTGCTTGGCCGCGGCGAGGCTGCCGCTGGAGGGCGCACGAAGCTTTCGATTCTCAGCGACGCATTGGAAGCGGTGTTCGGCGCTGTGTATCTGGACGGCGGCAACGAAGCAGCGCGCGCGCTGATCGAACGCTTGCTTGGGCCGCGCATGAAGGCAGCTGCCGACAGACTCGATCGTCTTGATTACAAAACGGTGCTGCAGGAACTGACCGCTCGACTGTTCGAGACGGCGCCGGTGTATGTGCTCACCGAGACCGGCCCTGATCATCAGAAGAGTTTCGCCGCGACCGTCATCGTGTCGGGCAAGGCCGCCGGTGCTGGCGAGGGTCGCTCGAAGAAGCTGGCGGAACAGGCGGCCGCGGAGCAGGCTTGGCACGCCCTATCGCAGCCCGCGGCCGATACAAGCGTCGGGTAAGCAATGCCCGAGTTGCCCGAAGTCGAGACGGTGCGCCGCGGTCTCAGCGCGCAGGTCATTGGTCGTCGGATCACGAAAGTCGAAGTTGGGCGCGAACGAACGGTGCGGCGCACATCGGCGCGGAGCGTGATCGACGGGCTCACGGGCACGACCATCACCGCCGTCAACCGTCGCGGGAAGTACCTGCTGTGTCCACTCGATTCCGGCGACGAGTTGATGATGCACTTGCGCATGAGCGGTCGCATCCTCATTTCGCCGGCCGGCGCCGAGCGGCCGCCGCACACACACGTCGTGATGCATCTCGCAGGCCAGCCGTCCCAAGAGTTGCCGTCCCAAGAGTTGCCGTCGCAAGAGTTATGGTTCGTCGACCCGCGCACGTTCGGGGAGGTGGTGGTGTTCGACCCGCGCAACGTCGCAGTGGAACTGCCAGAGGTCGCGAAGATGGGCGTCGACCCAATCGCCGATGGACTGAGTCGCAAGCAGTTCGCCGACATCCTGCGTGGCCGCTCGCGCCAGATCAAGGCATTGCTGCTCGATCAACACGTCATCGCTGGCATCGGCAACATCTACTGCGACGAGAGCCTGCACATCGCCGGGGTGCGCTGGGATCGACAGTCCGACGCCGTCACGCCTCGCGAAGTAACCCAGTTGCATACAGCGATCATGCGTGTTCTTGGCGAAGCGATCGAGGCTGGTGGCAGCACTCTGGCGGACGCCCAGTACGTCGGCGTCGATGGCGAAGGCGGCTGGTTCCAACTGCATCACCGGGTCTACGATCGAGCGGGAGAGCGCTGTCTGACCTGCCGAAAGGCCGACATTGTGCGGGTCGCAGTTGCCGGTCGTGGCACCCATTTCTGCCCCCGCTGCCAACGCTAGAGCGAGCGACTGCCGTTTAACTGCCGTTGTTCCAGTAGCGTCGCCCCCGCTGTGTTCTTGAAATCCCTCACCCTCAAAGGATTCAAGTCGTTCGCCGACTCGACAACGCTGAACCTCGAACCAGGGGTGACGGTCGTCGTCGGCCCGAACGGTTCGGGCAAATCGAACGTTGTCGATGCCGTCGCGTGGGTGCTTGGCGCGCAAGCACCGACCGCGATGCGCAGTCAAAAGATGGACGATGTCATCTTCTCCGGCACGGCCAGCCGACCTGCGCTCGGACGCGCCGAGGTGTCGCTGACGCTCGACAACTCGTCGGGATTGCTGCCGATCGAGTTCACGGAAGTCACCGTCTCGCGCACGCTGTTCCGCACCGGCGACAGCGAGTACGCGATCAACGGCGTCACCTGTCGCTTGCTTGATGTGCAGGAACTGCTCAGTGATGCTGGTGTCGGACGGCAGCAGCACGTCATCGTCAGCCAGGGACAGATCGACGCAGTGCTGAACTCGCGGCCCGAAGAGCGCCGGGCGATCCTCGAAGAAGCGGCCGGTGTTTTGAAGTATCGCAAGCGCAAAGAGAAAGCCGAGCGCCGTCTCGATTCCACAGAGGCAAGCTTGCTGCGCGTGCAAGACCTGTTGCGCGAAGTTCGCCGACAGTTGCGGCCGCTCGAACGCCAGGCAGACGCCGCGCGGCGCTACGGCGATCTGGTCGCCGAGTTGAACGCGCTGAAAATCTTTGTTGCCGGTCGCGACATCGCCGCCCAGCGTGAGCGATTGATGGCGCTGGCTACCGAAACGCTCAGCCGTCAGGCACAAGATTCAGCGCTGCGCGCCGAACTCGCATCACTCGACACTGGTGTGATGGCCGCCGAAGCAGAACTGACAGCGCGCGGCGACACCGACCTCAGCGACGAGATGGTGCGCGTCGAGCAGCTGCGTGAGCGTGCTCGCGGCATCGCTGCGGTTCTTGTCGAGCGGCGACGTTCTATGGAACGCGATCGTGGTCAGCTGATGGATTCAGGCGTCGTCGCCAACCTGGAAGCCGACGCACAAGAACTGCGCGACGAGTTGACGTCTGTGGAATTGGAGCTCGGCGGTTTGGGCGCCGAGGAAGCGCTGCGTGTCGAGGAGGAGCAAGCGTTCAGCGAACAACGTCGCGCAACGATGGCATCGATCGACGGCATCGTCTCGAGCACATCGGCGGCTAGTGCGGCGGCGGAAGTTCGCGGAGAACTGCGCTCGATGCGATCGAGTCTCGAGCGCGCTGAGGTCGAGTTGCGTCGCCAGCGCACGCGTCTCGAGACGCTGCAGCAACGCGCGCTGCGGCTCGAGGGCGAATCCGAGCGTCTGCGCATCGAGTGCGATGCTGCACAGGAAACCGAAACTGCACTTGTCGAGGACGTTGCAGCCGCCGAAGCGCGTCGTCTTTCGGCGGATGCATCTTACGAATCAGCGGTTACGGGCCGACAAGACTCGGCGCACGAAGCCTCACGATGGAAGGCGCGCGCCGAAGCCTTGTACCTCGCGCTCGAAGGCGCCCGTGCGCGAGCGGGTGCCGAGCATCTGGCGAGCGTCGACGGTGTGCTTGGCACGTTGCTCGATTTGGTTGAGATCGACGCTGGCTGGGAAGCAAGTGTCGAGGCAGCACTCGGCGAAGCGCTCGAAGCTGTCGTTGTAGCGACGCCGGATGCTGGCCGGCGCGCCCTGCAATCGCTGCAGGCGAACAATGTTCACGGGGCGGTGCTGGCGGTTGGCCCGCGAGCGAAGCACGATGTGGCGCTCGGCGCCGACAACGGGGGAGACGCCGTTCGTCCGCATGTCCGTAGTCGTCACTCGGGAGTCCCCGAGTTGCTCGACGCGGTTCTCGGCGGCGCGGTGCGCGTCGACCGGTGGCAAGACGCACTTGATTTGGTGATCGGTGACCCGAACGCCGTGGTCGTCACGGCGAGCGGCGATCGCTTCGGCCCGAGTGGCTGGCGTATCGGCGCCGGTGGCAGCGGCGCGACCGCAACCGCCCTCAAGGAAGCGACCGAGCGTTCGGCGCAAGCCGATGCGGAACTCGCACTGCGCGACACGGCCCTGGCAACAGCCAAGGTTGAACTCGACGCTGCCCGTCAGCAGGAAACTGATCTGACACGCCGGCTCGACAGTCACGACGCCGGCTTCTCCGCCAACAGCGAAGCGTTGGCGAGAGCACAAGCCGAAAGTCGCGAAGTGCAAGCCGAGATCGACACCGTCGAGCGCGGTCTGGGCGATGCCGACGAGCGCACAGATCGCGAACGCGCTCGCATCGCAGAACTCGAAGAACTGGTACCGGCGCTTGAGGCGGATGAAGCCGCGGAGGCGCAAGCGGCCAAAGCGCGCGGCGAAGCGCGCGCGCAACTGGAAGCACAGGGCGCGTTGCTCGTCGGCAAGCGCCAAGACCTCGAGGTGCGCAGCGCCAGCCTTCACGAAAGGCAGGCGTTCTTGCAGCGTCGTCTCGGCGAGACCGAGCGACGACTGGCCGCGGATGCGGTGGCTCGCACGGAAGCAGCGCAGCGACGTGTTGCGGTCGAACGCAGCATGCAGGCCGTCGAGCGCCTCTCAGGGCTCGTCGATGGTCATCGGCGCGTCATCGAAGTGCGCCACAACGAGTTACTCGAGATCCGCCGTCGTCAGAGCGACGAGGTGCGCGCTGCGTCGGAGCGACTTGAGGGACTGCGTCGTCGCCGTGCGCAGGCGGAGACCGAGTTGGAGGCGACCCGCGAGCGCAGCCGTCGGCTGGAGATCGAAGACACTGAGATCAAAGTTCGCCTGGAAGGCGCGCTGGAATCGCTGCGTCGTGAACACGACCTCGAGCCGGAGGTCGCCGAGGCGGCGCTGATGCCGGTGCTGCCCGAAGGAACAAACCCGTCCGCACGCGTCCGCGACCTTGAGCGCGAGCTGCGCCTGATGGGCCCGATCAACCCGTTGGCCTTGGAAGAGTTCAACGGTTTGCAAGAGCGCCATCAATTCTTGGAAGCGCAGCTTGAGGATGTGCGCACTACCCGTCGCGACTTGATGCGCGTGGTGAAGGCAGTCGACCTTGAAATCCAAACGGTGTTCTCGGCGGCGTTCGCCGATGTCAGCACGCACTTCACCGCACTTTTCGCCACGCTGTTCCCAGGCGGCGCTGGCAAGTTGATGCTCACCAACCCCGACGACCTGCTCAATACCGGGGTCGAAGTCGAGGCCAAGCCGGGTGGCAAGAATGTGAAGAAGCTGTCGCTGCTGTCGGGGGGCGAGCGCAGCCTGACAGCGCTGGCGTTCCTGTTTGCGGTGTTCCGCAGTCGCCCATCACCGTTCTATGTGATGGACGAAGTCGAGGCCGCGCTCGACGACGTGAACCTGCATCGCTTCCTGGGTCTGATCGACGAGTTCCGCCAAGAGGCGCAGCTGCTGATTGTCAGCCACCAGAAGCGCACGATGGAAGCTGGCGACAGCTTGCTCGGGATCAGCATGCAACCAGGCGGTTCGTCGAAGGTCATCGTTGAGCGGGTCAGTAGCTCAGCGTGACCCCGGACTTGGGCTAACCTCCCAAATCTCCCATGGCGACCACCGGCGCACCCGCAATCCAACTGGTCGGCCTCCACAAGGCCTTTGGCAGCGGCGAGCACGAGGTAGTCGCCGTGGAGTCTGTGGACCTCAGTATTGGCGCCGGTGAGTTCTTCTCCTTGCTCGGCCCATCGGGTAGCGGCAAGACCACGGTGCTGCGCATGATCGCCGGATTCGAGACGCCAACGTCGGGTGCCGTGTTGCTGGAGGGCCGCGATGTGACGCATCGCGCGCCGTACGACCGCGATGTCAACACGGTCTTTCAGGACTACGCGCTCTTCCCGCATATGAGTGTTGCGCAGAACGTGGAGTATGGACTGAAGGTCAAGGGTGTGCCCAAAGCACAGCGGCGCAAGCGAGCGGTGGAAGCGCTCGAGAATGTGCGCCTGGCCGACTACGCGCGTCGCAAGCCCAGTCAGCTCAGCGGCGGTCAACGCCAACGCGTTGCTCTGGCGCGTGCGCTCGTCAATCGTCCGAAGGTTTTGCTGCTCGACGAGCCGCTTGGCGCGCTCGACCTCAAGCTGCGCGAGGAGATGCAGGTCGAGCTCAAAGCGATCCAACGCGATGTAGGCATCACGTTCGTCTTCGTGACCCACGATCAGGGTGAGGCGCTGAGCATGAGTAATCGTGTCGCCGTGTTCAATCGTGGCCGAATCGAGCAGGTGGGCACCCCGCGCGAGATTTACAATCAGCCAACGACAGAATTCGTGGCGGGATTCGTTGGCACGACCAATGTGTTGTCGACCGAGCTCTCGTCGGAGTTGCTTGGCAAGGCAGCAGTGCACAGCGTTCGCCCAGAGCGCATTCGAGTTGTCGAACAGGCGACGGGCGACGACGTCTCAATTGTCGGCACTGTCAGCGACGTGCAGTACCTTGGCGCCGATAGCCGAGTGCGCGTCGATCTTGCCGACGGATCACATCTTCTCGCCAACGTGCCGAGCGACGGGCTCGTCGGCGTGGTCATCGGTGGTTCAATCCGCCTGGCCTGGTCGCGAACAGCGGCCACCACAGTCGCAGAGTCAGAGTCAGAATCAGAATCAAGCCAACCAACAGGGGGAAATGAATAATGAGGAAGGCAAACGTAGCAATGGCGCTATTGGCGTCGCTCTCTATCGTCGCTGCAGCTTGTGGCGACGACGAGAAGACCGACACCACCGCGGCGCCCACAACGGTCGCAGAAGCGCCCGATGAAACAACGGGCGACACCGCCGCTCCCGACACCACACCCGCCGAGGTCGACTACATGTGGACCCCGAACGCAGATCTGGTGGCCGGAGCCGAGGGTCAAGTCAATGTTGTCGCCTGGGCCGGTTACATCGAAGACGGCTCGACTGACCCGGCATACGACTGGGTGACACCGTTCACCGAGATGACCGGTTGTGCTGTCAACACCAAGCTCGGCAACTCCAGCGACGAGATGGTGCAACTGATGCAGAGCGGCGAGTACGACGGCGTGTCGGCTTCTGGTGACGCGACGCAGCGCTTGATCAGCGGTGGCGAAGTCGCCGAGATCGACGTCGCCGAATACAGCAGCTACGACAACATCTTCGATGGTCTGAAACTGCAGCCTTGGAACTCGGTCGACGGGGCGCCCTACGGCATTCCTCACGGCCGTGGCGCCAACCTGTTGGTGTACAACACCGAAGCTTTCGCCGATGGCGCCCCGGATTCCTGGAGCGTCATGTTCGAGGCTGGCAGTCCAGCAGAAGGTGCTGTCAGCGTGTACGACAGCCCGATCTACATCGCCGACGCGGCGTTGTATCTGATGACACACCAGCCCGATCTGGGCATCACCAACCCGTACGCGCTCGACCAGACACAGTTCGATGCGGCGATTGCCCTGCTCGAGCAGCAAGCGGCACTCACCAGTCAGTACTGGGCGCTGTACACCGATCAGCAAGCCTCGCTAGAGGATGGTTCGGTCTTGGCCGGCACAACGTGGCAGGTCATCGTCAACCTCGCGCAGGGTAACGGCGCGCTGATTGATGCGGTGAAGCCCGTCGAGGGTGCCACCGGCTGGAGCGACACTTGGATGCTCGGGTCGAACGCCGCCAACCCCAACTGCATGAAGTTGTGGATGGACTGGATTGCATCGCCGTGGGCAAATGCTCAGGTCGCGGTGTGGTTCGGCGAGGCTCCGAGCAACGCTGTGGCCTGCACGCTCGATGGCATGGCCGACCACTGCGCAACATTCCACGCCGAGGAAGACGACTACTGGTCCGACGTGTGGTACTGGACAACCGCCACCGAGCAGTGCCTCGATGGCCGTA
>Ga0105048_10003442_pt1 | contig 25910 bp, 26 predicted proteins | sample MAT05_FD_78382 | JGI IMG/M metagenome (GOLD analysis project Ga0105048, IMG submission 78382) | Freshwater microbial communities from Lake Fryxell liftoff mats and glacier meltwater in Antarctica - MAT-05 | ecosystem: Environmental > Aquatic > Freshwater > Ice > Liftoff microbial mat | place... | reverse complement strand
GCTCACGACAGAGCTGCTGATGGGACTTGAACCCATGACCTCTTCCTTACCAAGGAAGTGCTCTACCACTGAGCTACAGCAGCTTGCGAGGGAGAGCGGGTGAAGGGAATCGAACCCTCGTATTCAGCTTGGAAGGCTGCTGCTCTACCATTGAGCTACACCCGCAATACCATCAATTCTAAACATTTGAAGTTGCGCGAATTAAAAATGGGAGGTGTAGGATTCGAACCTACGTAGGCGTAAGCCATCGGATTTACAGTCCGACCCCTTTAGCCACTCGGGCAACCTCCCATGTAAAAAGCACAATTTCTGTTCAAAACCAAGAGCCGGCGAAGGGACTTGAACCCCCGACCAGCTGATTACAAATCAGCTGCTCTACCACTGAGCTACACCGGCAATTAATAGGAACACCTCTCAAGGCTAATTCTTCGCCTTTCCAGAGTCGCACTAGTGTACAGACGGTCGAAACGACTGCAAGACGACTTTTGAGCCTTCTGAATGCAGACCGCCCGCCTGACGGGTAGGTTCGCCTCTGTTTCCCAGATTAAAAGGCAAAGCTAGCTAATCCCTCGATCCGACTTTCGCCGACAAAACCCCCGCAACCACCGCCAAATTCCACTTGGATGTATTTTCGCCAGTGCATGCCCCTGGCTTCACGCCAGAGGTATAACCATCTATCTAGAGGAATGGTAAATATCCCCCGAGTAAAATTCGAGTAAAGCTCGGGGGCATTTCCCCGCCCCTTGGAGGTCGTCCAGCTTGTTGGCCAGGGTTTTACCGCCCTTGGATCCGTGTCCTTGCCCTGCAAGAATCGACAATTCCGTCCAAGTATTTCGGCCTCTGGATAGCCTGTGATCCTTTCAAAACCGCATTGACATAAATTACGGGGCTATCTAGCTGTTTCGGGTCTGTGATAACGATTCCCTGTGGTACTGCGAAAGAATCCCTTCGAGCCTGACAAACAGCGGTAACCGGTCTTCCATTTCCAACTTTAATTCACAAACGTGCTTCGCTTCGGACGCGAAGACTTGCACAAGAAAGTCGGCAAAAGCCAACCTGTCGGATGGGACTACGAATAGAGCGAAACGCAGTGCATGTAGTTTGTCGCGTTCTAGCCCAATGAACTTGGCACCAGTGAGATTTTCCCTTAGAAGCCTCGCTTGGGGGGCTTATTTTCCTGGAAACCATTCGTGGATGTGTCGCGAAGCTGAGGCGCTATCGACCAATCAGCTTCATCACTCCCGCACGATTGCTCACACCAAGCTTTCGAAGCACTGATTTTTTTCGGTAGTGAAACGTCCGAACGCTTATGTCTAAGGTTGCTCCCACTTGCTTCGCCGTCTGCCCAAGAGCCATAAAACGCAAGACAATCGCCTCGTCCACCGATAGTTTTTCCAAAATGCATTTTGGAATGATCTCGTCGTTTCGGCGAAGATCCTGATTACCGTGTATCGCTTGATAAATCGCATTTCTGAGTTGGTTTTGAGACGTAGGGAATTCGCATATTTCGACAGCTCCCATCTTGATAGCTTGTACCGCCGTTGCGACTTGCCATTGATCGCTGAAAGCAATGACCTCCATTCGCCTTTGCCTGGCTCGCAATGAAGCGATGGTGTTCAATTCTTCTTGTGGATTGGCATTGACCTCCACCAAAATACAACCGGCTTCAATGTCGTCCAGCAATTCGAAGTACTGCTGTTCATCCCGTACGGCTATCAATTCTATAGGTTCGGAATGCAGCTCCCGGGATATCATTTCCTGAGCTTCCATTCGTTGTGCGATTACGTAGACCTTAGGAAGTGAAAGAGATGCTAACATACGGCTCAACACTCAAGAGACGAAGACAAAAAATCCAAATGGCTAAGCATAAGTATCGGATATTGGCCAATGCCCGAAACAAAGAGTTTCATCGAATCATCAATTGCAGTACTACGGGAATCCCTATTGCCGACGGAAGTATCATTCGTGAGTCGACCGAATTCTTACCGATGCCGTTACCTCATTCGGTTAACCGCTTAATAGCTGAGTCTGTGTTGATTACCTCATCGTTGAATCGCTCAAGTGCTGCGGGTTTCCGCATGCGATTGGCAATCTCACTTGCCCTGATAGCTTCCGCATGAATGAGCTTAAGCGTATCGGACAACTCTGTATCCGTTGACGCGGACTTCTCCATACCGCATATAAGTCCTCCTGCAAAATTGCATATCGCTCCCAAAGGTTGGTTGATCTCATGCGCAAGGGCACTCGCTATTTTCTGAATCTCTTCAGTTCGATCGGAAAGAGAACAAAACGAAAGAACGAACCCCGAATGCGCTCCGGATGAATCTGGCAGGACGGAGAGAACAAGTCGAACGGGAATCGGACTCAAATCGACTTTGGACGGTTTAAATTGACAGTCTCCTTGCCAAGTTCCTACAAGACGGATTTGTTGCTGAAAGCTCTGCTGATCGATCGGAGATAACGAAACCAGATCAACGATGGAACTGCCAAGTGCAGCGGATGGCGGAATACCGGTCAATTGTTCCGAAAATCGATTCCAGTAAGTCACCGAACCTTTGGTATCCGTCGCGACGATGCCGTGATGGACAGCTTCCAAGAGTCGTAGTTCCAGAGCCATATCATGGTTCCTGGAAGTCATTCCTTTGTTTGCGTCGGTCATAGTCTCTCGACTCGATCTGCGGTCATGCGAAGACAAGTCGCTACTAGCAATTCTATGGCAGGAATCCACGAAGACACCTCAGTCCCCAATGCAATTTGGTCCTCGATCGCACTTGCTAGAGGCGTGATTTCGTGAAAGCCGTAGCTACCACAAGCGCCCTTCAATTGGTGAACAAGGGTACAAAGCTGTTTGGCATCGTTTCGATCCATGGACTGGCGAATCGAGTGGACTCTAACTGGAATGTTCGCCACAAACTCGGAAACGAGTTCGGCGTAGTCTGGATCATCGACGAGTGTGGACCGAATCGGCATTAGCAACATAAACCATTTCTCTGCATCGTTGGCTATAATCTGATTAAGTAAGACTTGCCTACTGCCTACAATTACTCACAAATACCCTGACGGCAAGCAAGTAAATTCCGCAATTGGGTTTACCGAACTGAATGGGCTGTTCTTTTGGTATTCCAACTCGAATCCGTAAAAAACCAGGATGAATTGTGAACAATAACGCAATCGTATACGTCGTTGACGATGACGATGGGGTGAGGGAATCGATGACTTTTGTCTTGCGAAAAGCCGAGATTGCCTCTCGAGCATTTTCTTCGGGACAACAATTTTTGGAAAGCTGGGATGGATCCAACCCAGGTTGCCTAGTGGTCGACTTTCAGATGCCGGAAATGTCGGGTTTGAAGTTGGTCCAAAAGGTTCGCAGTCGATTTGGTATGGTTCCATTCTTGCTGGTGACGGGATATGGAACGGTGGCGATGGCGGTGGAGGCGATGAAAATGGGGGCGATCACCGTGATCGAAAAACCGTTTCATCACGACCTGTTTATCGACACCGTACGGAAAATGATTGCCTTCGAATTGAAACGACGCGATCAATTGAACTGGCAGTGTCAAGTTGCGGAGCGGATGCAATTGCTGACCGTTCGGGAACGCGAAATTGCGGAACTCGTTGTTGCTGGCAACTTGACGAAACAAATAGCCAAATTGCTTGGTATTAGCACCAAGACGGTGGAAGTCCATCGCAGTCGCATCACCAAGAAACTTAGGGTGGAATCGGTGGCTCAGCTCGTTAGGATGGTGATGGACGTGCAAGCGGCTCATGGGGAGTAATAGCATTCCGTGATTTGAGTTCGTTGATCTACCGACGCATAGCGATGAGAATGGTCAACGGCCCAGATGGCGATTGGAACTGGACCGTTTCGATTTCCACGTCCTGTTTGAAGGAAATCCTGTAGTCTTTGCCGCTTACGGTTGTGGGTAATCCCAACACTACGCCGGGCAAGTCCAATCGATCTTTGGCACCTCCGCCAATCATGTTTGCGAGCTCGCCAACCAGATCGAGAATGTCGCCATTGATGGTCGATGGTCGTTCGCCGATGAATGCTTCTGCCGCGGCAAACGCTACCTCTTTGTCCAAGCTAACAACAATGGTGCCTTCGATGGAGCCGGCTAAACCGATGACCCCGGTTACGTCGTGACCAGGCGGAAACGCATCGACTCTTTCGGCGGATTGGACTTCGATTTCCCAACCGAGCATCGTTTTGAAAACAAACGTGGTGCTGGCGATGAAGTGCCTCAAATAGAGACTTTGTGTTTCAAGCAAATTGGACATGAGCGCGTACTATGGTGATTGGTATAAAAAGTTGACACGCTCGGTGGATCCTGAGCATTACTTGCAACACATTTCCACGATTAGAATTGATGTCAGACCAAGCGAAAAGCTCAGTCAAGTCACCAATGGGCGCCTAATCTGCTAATGCGGAAGTTTGCATTCATTAATCGTAGTGGGCGTCATTCGGCAGCGGCCATAAGATCCTTTTGCACACCTGCATTGTGCGACCTAATGTGTATCCTCCCTATAGCGGTTGTGTGCTCAAAAACACATCTTTTTTTGGTGGTTAACCGACGTTTTTGTCGCTGGATTCCTTTGCCATTCGGTGCTTTTCTGCATGTCCCTGGCTTTACGCCAGGGTTTATGACCATCTATTCTAGAGGGATGGTAAATATCCCCCGAGTAAAACTCGAGTAAAACTCGGGGGCATTTCATCGCCCAAAACTAGAAAGCCATGCGGCTCTAGGGGCGGGCGACGCGGGGATTTTGGGTGTTGCCGCCCCGACGGATAATTTCGTGCCCATGCGGCGATTTGGCCCTTCGTTTCTAGAGGATTTATGGGAGACTTTCTTCAGTTGCATTTTGACCTCTGAGCTCGGTTACCTCCCGTCCCCTGAACGGTGAGCCAAAGCGATTTCGAATGTTTTTGAAGAATAAAGCCCTCCCCACTTCTAACCGTCTTGACCCGCTGCCCGCTTGGGCTCGTGCCACAGCTGAATTTTTGAGAATTCAGAATGGCTCCAGACTCTCACGAATTCAGCTTTTAGCCCTGTTTTGCGTTTTGGGTTGCGCACCGCAAGAGCTGGCTTATCGGTCCAATGTACTTCATGTCGCCAGCCTGTCTCCTGAATCGTCCGATCAACAGATCGAGGAAACGGGGCGTACGGTCCAAAATTACGTTACCGATCTGTTTGGAACTCCTGATTCCCCCAAGTGGCCAATGGGTATCGAAGCGGCCGTCGACCTGGAGAAAGTCACGCGGGCGGCTGGTCCCGTTGGACGAAACGAAGCCAAGGTAGAACGTGGCCTCTACCGAAAACATTGCGTCCAATGTCATGGCACGACGGGAGATGGAATGGGGCCAGCCTCTGCCTTACTTGCTCCCTATCCACGAGATTTCAGACGAGGTTCCTTTAAGTTTAAGTCGACACCCATCGGCAAAAAACCAACGCACGCCGATTTGGTTCGAACGCTGGAGAACGGGCTGCCCGGTACCGCTATGCCGGCCTTTAATACACTCAACCATTCAAAAGAGTTCGTAGAAGACGTCGATGCCCTAGCACACTATGTTCGATTTCTGTCCATTCGCGGGGAAGTGGAACGTCGTCTCACCGCTGCCATCCTAAACGAAGAGATCCTAAACGAAGAGATCGATAGCGAATTGCCTAGGACGATCGCTTCCAAGGTGGCTGAGAGCTGGGCTTTGGCTAGTACTTTCGCAGTAACCCCCCCGAACTTAAGCGCCGCGATCACTTCCAAAGAGCGACTCGCATCGATCGAGCGAGGGAAAACGGTTTTTTTGAGCGAACTGACAGCCTGTTCCAAGTGTCACGGGATAGCGGGCGACGGCAAAGGGAGTTCCCAGGATTTTGATGACTGGACCAAGGATTGGACCATCCGAGCGGGTATCGACCCCGCGAAAAAAGCAGAGTGGAAACGGATGAAAAAGTTTGGGATCCTCAAACCCGTCATCGATAGTCCGCGAAACCTGAACCTCGGTGCATTCCGAGGCGGTCCCACGCGCGAGGACATCTACCTTAGAATTGTTCTCGGTATCGAGGGGAGTCCCATGCCCGCCATCGCTCGAAAAGAAAATGGCAATCCAGGTATCCCCGAAGAAGGAATTCGAGACCTAGTAGAATTCGTCTTTTCACTTTCCGATCTCAACTCAGAGGGTACGCTCGGAACGTCTGACATAAGGGGGGAACATGCACAATCCAACTGATGTAATCTCGCTTTGGGTATTTCGCTGGGCGATGCTGGTTACCTTGCTCACCTTTCCATTGATTTGGCTGGGAGGGCTAGTGACTACGCATGACGCTGGAATGGCGGTTCCTGATTGGCCGGGCACGTTTGGCTACAATCTTTTTCTTTATCCCATTTCGGCTTGGATCTATGGTCCGTTCGATCTTTTTGTCGAACATGGCCATCGATTGCTGGCCTCGATCGTCGGTCTATTTGCTATCGGTCTTTGCGTGGTGGCAACTCGGACCGAACGCCGGCGCTGGGTGATAGGAACTTGTTATTTGTTTCTTGTCGCGATCATTTCGCAAGGGGTCTTGGGTGGGGTGCGAGTCCTTTTCGATGCCCGAACCCTGGCCATGATTCACGGTTGTTCTGGACCCTTAGTCTTTGCGCTCGGGAGTTTCATCGCGATGGCGTCCTCCAGACGCTGGCATACAGCCTTTCGAAAACGAGGCGCCGACGGCTTGGGACGTCTGGCTGTCCTACTGCTCGTTCTATCAATAGTCCAATTGTTCGTTGGGGCACATTTACGACACTCATTGCCAACGTGGAGCCCAGTGTTTTTCATGTCGCTTGTGCATACCCACCTTCTGATGGCGACGCTTATACTAATTGCGGTTCTCGGAGGTGCCGTTCTCGTTCGACGACCGCGGAACAGGTCTCTTCGTGAACTTCGAAGCCCATCCAACGCGCTGGTCATCATTGTCGCCATGCAAATTTTGCTAGGTTTAGTAACTTGGATTGCAAACTACGCAACCCCATGGGTTGAGTTGACCCCTTGGCTGGCCCGATACACCGTACAAGGCAAAGGGTTCTGGGAGTCCATGATCGTGACGGGCCATCAAGCTACTGGTTCATTGATGATCGTTTGTTCCCTTTGGATGGCATGCCGCGCGTATCGCCACAGTGCAGACGCCGAATCTGTGCAGCCGAGGGGTCTAGAATTTGAGAAACTTGTCCAAAAGAACCGTCCGCTCGAAGCAGTCAGTGTAGGCGTTGAATGAGCACTTCGTTTCCCTCGTCCAATGCCACCGCTGTGGAGTCGCCAGCGGTGCATACGATCAACGATCAAGTTGCAACGGTCGCTTGGTGGACTGATTACATCGCGCTCACGAAACCACGGATCATGCTCATGATCTTGTTGACGGTTGGAGTTGCCATGCTGGCGGCCAAACAGATCAATGGCACAATCGTCCCCTGGGCTGTTTGGCTCAACACGTTGATCGCGACCGGAATGATCGCTGGCAGTGCAAGCACTCTCAATCAGTGGTTCGAAAGAGATCGAGATGCGTTAATGCCTCGCACTCAAAAACGCCCATTGCCAAGTGGTCGTTTGACTACGTTCGAAGCGGCAGCTTTTGGTTGGATTCTGTTCGTGGTTGGTAGTCTGTACCTTTGGCTTGGCGCCAATTTGGAAGCCATGTTGTGCGGACTGGCGACTTGGTCCATCTACTGTTGGGTCTATACGCCAATGAAAACGCTTTCCTGGTGGAACACGGCAGTTGGAACTTTGCCAGGAGCTTTGCCAGTGATGATTGGCTGGACCGCGGCCGGTGGCTCACTTTGGGACTTGGATGGCTGGGGGCTGACGGCGATTGTGGTTTTGTGGCAGTTTCCTCATTTCATGGCGATCGCATGGCTCTATCGTGATCAATACTCGCAAGCAGGCTTTCGGATGTTGACCAAAGTGGAACCGACAGGAATTGCAGCGGGCTGGCACGCGATTGTTCCAGCTTGTTTGCTCATACCGCTATCGATTGCCGTTTTGCATCCAGTTTCCACCACCACTTGGATTGTCGCCGTCCTCGGTGCAGTCGCATGTTTGGGACAAACTGCTGCGTCGCTTCGCTTCTTGAACGACCGCAACAATCAAACCGCCAGAAAGCTATTGCACAGTTCGCTAATTTACTTGCCTGCGATCATGTTACTCGTTGTTGTGCGCTGGGGTATTCAGTGATACCGATCCATGAGACTGGCAGCACTGCACTCTCCGTTAAGAATGTTACCCATCGCTACAAAGAGATAACGGCCCTCAACGGATTGTCCTTTGAAGTAGCAGCGGGGCAAATTTTTGGGATCCTTGGGCCGAACGGGAGTGGCAAGTCGACGCTGTTTCGACTGGTCTCGACCTTGACTCGAGTTCAGACTGGATCCATCGAAGTCCTCGGCTGGTGCACCCAAGCGAACACATCCCAGGTGCGGCAGCAACTAGGCGTGGTCTTTCAATCGCCATCGCTGGACCGCAAACTGACGGTTCTAGAAAATATCCGTTGCCAAGCTGCGTTGTACGGTCTATCCGGTGCGGAGCGGAACAAACGCATCGATGAGTTTGTAAGCATGATGGGGCTAACGGACAAGCTAAATATTCGAAGTGAGAAACTCTCCGGTGGGCAGAAACGACGCGTGGAACTTGCCAAAGGTCTGCTCCATCGGCCCAAAGTTTTGTTGCTCGACGAGCCGAGCACCGGCTTGGACCCGGCTGCTCGCCTAGATCTATGGCAAGCTTTAACACAATTGCGTGACAACCATGGAACGAGCGTTATTCTCACTACCCATTTGCTGGACGAAGCCGACAAATGCGACGGTATCGCCATCTTGAATGCTGGAACGATGGTGGCCTGCGACCGCCCCGAAAATCTGCGATCCGAGGCGGGAGAAGTGGTTGTTTGCATTTTAACGAACGATCCGCAAGCGGTTGCGAACATAGTGAAACAGCGTTTGAACATGGAATCGAGAATCGTTGAACAGCAAGTGCGGATCACGGCTCCAGAGGCCATGTCGTCCCTCTCGGCTGTTATCGAAGAGACGAAAGCTTTGGCCTCCAGTGTTACCATTGGACGGCCAAGTCTCGAAGACGTGTTCATTGCCAAGACTGGTCATCAGTTTCACCGCTCATGAACTCCAAATTGCGCAAAGATTTAGCCGAGGTTCTCGCAACCGCTTGGCCTCTGATGTTGTCGACAGGGCTCTTTTCGTTGACTCTGTTCGTGGATCGCTTGCTTCTGTTTCGTTTCTCGGCATCGAGCGCGGGAGCGGCCATGGGAGCGGGGACGATTCTGTGGACGATCAATTGTCTGCCGATGGGGGTTTGCGGATACACCAATACATTTGTCGCTCAATACCTTTCCGCCAAACGCCCGACCCGAGCTTTGCAAGTCGTCTGGCAAGGAATCTTGTTGGCGCTATGCATAGGACCGTTGCTCGCCTTGGTCGGTTTCTACGCTGAGACCTTATTCTCAGCCATGGGACATTCGGAAAACCTGGCTCGCCAAGAGGCGGAGTATTTTGTTTGGTTGATACCTGGCACTTGGGCAACGATTATCGCGTCCGCATTGGTAGGACTTTTCTCCGGAAGCGGTAGGTCGATGATTCTGCTTTACACGGACTTGGTCGTCACGGTTGTTAACGGAGTCTTGGACTATATCCTGATCTTCGGAGTCTTAGGCTGCCCGACGCTTGGGGTTCGCGGTGCCGCCATGGCTAGCAGCATCGCGTTGATCTTGAAGTTGGTCATTTTGGCTTGTGTTGCGACAAAGGACTTTCAGCTCAAGAACAAAGTAGCAGGCGTCTACGTCGATCCCGAAACGCTGGGTTCGAACCGAGCTGGATTGTCCGAATTGCTTCAATGGGATTTCCCATTGATGAAGCGACTGATTCACTTCGGTTGGCCCGCTGGAGTTTCCGTAGTGGCTGAAGCGGTTTGCTTCGCATCGATCATGATGATCGTCGGTAGACTAGGCGAAAAAGAGGCCGATGCAACGACACTCGCATTGGGTGTGAACTTGATTGCCTTTATTCCGCTGGTTGGACTCGGAACCGCCACTGGCGTGTTGGTCGCCAAGTATCTGGTACGCGAACAGGTGGCGACCGCAAAGCGCATGGTATTCAGCGGACTCTTGATTGGAATCGCATACAGTATGATTTTCGTGGTGCTGTATGGCGGTTTTCCGGATTGGATCATTTCGGTGTATGCGTTGGATACCGACCCTGAGCGCTTTGATGCGATGCGACCGCTCCTTCGACCCTTGCTTTACTTCATTGCCGGATATTGCGTTTTCGACGCGTTTCAGACCGTTTTCGTTGGGGCATTGAAGGGGGCTGGCGACACGCGTTTTGTACTAGGCGGTCATCTTTTCGCTGGGTCGACGACAATCATTGGAGGAGTCCTGGTCAATCGATGGACGGGGTTGGATGGACTCTATTATTGGTGGTGGGTGATCGCGGTGTGGGTCGTGATGCTTGCGGTCATCTTTACGTTGCGGTATTTGCATGGTGGCTGGCAAACCAAGCGCGTGATAGAACCGCTGGTCGCGGACTAAGGCGAGCGGCAGAATGAGTCACACTCTCGCTTCGCTCGACCCTCGCTTCGCTCGACCCTCCCCTCGCTCGACCCTCCCCTCGCTTCGCTCGACCCTCCCGGAGGGAGGGTGAAGTCACTCTCCCTCTGGGAGAGTCGGCCTGAAAGGCCGGAGAGGGTTTGCATCCAGTCCGGTTTTTCCGTAGCGGAAGTCGCCAAGACTTTCGGAATGAGCGGGCGCCGAAACTCTTGGCGAGTTTCGCTACGACACTAATTGATCGACCGATCCTTAACCGCCGGTGGCTTGCCGTTGGTAGATAGCTTGGATCATCGATTCGGTGTCCTTGAACTTTTTCGAGCCGACCAAGGCTTGTTCGATGAGACGACGAGCGTCGGCTTCGTTGTGACCCAGAACCAGCAACGCTTGAAATGTTTCGTCGACTACGCCTGGTTTTTGTACTTCGGCCCCAGGCATTTCGCGACGTACCAACAGAGCAAACCGCGGCATTTTGCGGCGAAGGGTGGCGATGATCTTTTCCGCAGTCGCAGGTCCGATGCCTGGCAACGTTGAAAGCGCCTTGGCGTCCTGTTGTTCAATCATCACGGCGGTGTCTTGAACGGGTCGTACCATGGCCCGCAAGGCTTTTTTCACGCCTACGCCGTCCACGGAACAGAATAATTCAAAAAAGTCGCGTTCAATGGTGGTTAAAAATCCGACCAGCTTTGGCATCAGTCGACCCCCTTGGGCTGCATTCCCATCGATGTAGTGAATGGTATGCAGAGAGATGCTTTTGCCGAGTTCCGCTTGCAAATGTCGACGCGTGTACTCAGGAATAGCGACTTCGTATTCGAACGGGGGAATATTCAACGTGGCGCAATCATCGGCGAGTGTCAGCAACTGTCCAGTGACTTTGGTTATCAAAGTGGTTTCCTAGATTTTTTGAGTAATTCAGCGATCGGGCCGGTCGCGAAATGGTGACACAAGGCAATCGCCAACGCGTCTGCCACGTCGGGTGGATCCGGTACTTCTTTTAACATCAACTGCTGTTGGATGGCTAGCTGCATTTGCGCCTTGGGAGCTCGACCGTTGCCGGTCAGTAGCGATTTTACTTTGGTGGGCGCATAGGAATGGACGGTCTTGCCGGAATTGGCGGCCGCCAAGCACAGAACTCCTCGGGCGTGCCCCATCAAGATTGCGGTCCGGGGCCGTTCGTAATGCGAATAGAGCTGCTCGATAGCAACTTCTTCGATCGGCAAACTCTCGAAGACTTCCATGATCCCGCCGTAGAGTTCTTTTAATCGGGCGGCCAATGGTTGATCACGACGGATCCGAATGACCCCCGCTTCGATGAGCTGAATTTTTGCACCGCTACGTATGATTCCATAACCGGTGATGGCTAAACCAGGGTCTAAGCCGAGGATGACGCGGCCTTTATTGGGAGACGGATCCGGCATCACTCCCCGCATCCTTATTCGAAATCAGACAAGCCGCGAACTCTGCGTTGCGGATCAATAGGTACGGCCCTGCCACCGCAGGAATATTCCACGTTACCCCATCCAGGACTGGCATTTGAGCAATCTCTCGCCCTTGGCCAGAAGCGGTTGCGGGAATGAGTACCACGCGGCCATCTTCCGTTGTCACTAGGATGTGACCATTGACAATGATCGATTGCCCATGACCGTAGCGTTTTCCTCTCCATACACGCGATCCATCCTTTGGGTCGATGCACTCCAAAACTCCGTCGCTGAGCCCATAGAAGTATCCTTCAAAAGCAGTGGCGCTGGTGAATTTGGTTTTAAGTACGCGGGTGCTCTCCCATTTGGTTGCGACTTTCCAATAAGCTGGGTTCGATTCGTCTTCGGGGTTATGGCCATTGGTGTTTAGCTCGATCAACTTGGAGCCCAGCGCATAGCCTTTTCCCAGTAGCAATCGACGGTCATCCACCGCGACCGGTTGCGAAGAACACGCGTCACCGTTGGATTTGCTCGGCCATGGAGTGGACCACAACACATTTCCGTTCTTTGGGTCATGGCCCGTAACCGACCCCTCGTTGACACAGACGATTTGTTGAGCGCCGCAAAGAGTTAATAGCACCGGTGACGCGTAGGAGATTTGCTGATCTCCTCCGGTCCAGATTTCTTTGCCTGTCTCCAAGTCAAACGCGATCAGGGATTTCAGGGAGGGTGAATCCGCTTTTCCACCAAACGGAACCACCACGCAATCATCCATTGCGAGAGGTGAGCCGCTCCGCCCCCACAGGATCGCTTTTTCCGATGTTTCTTGATCGATGCCTGCAAGCTTCATTAGATCTTGCTGCCAAATGAGCCTTCCAGTCTCAAGTTCGACGCACGAGACAATCCCCAATGCTGACTGCGCGATGACCTTGCCACGATAGATGGTCGGTGTCGACCTCGGACCTAGGCCACCCAAGGCTTGGGTGTGACGACCCGGCGACTTGGCTCTCCAAATGACTTTGCCAGTCGTTAGCTCGAACGCCGTCAGGCTCTCCTGGTCATCTAATTGTTCTAACGTAATCGCCAGCCCACTACGAATCGCAAAGCTAGACCAACCTGCACCGATCGGAATTTTCCAAACGACCTTCGGCAGTTGTCTGTCCCATGAAGTTGAGAACTCCTGGTTCTGAATGATTCCGTTGCGGTCCGAGCCCAAAAACTGAGTCGATTCGAATGGGATGGAAACGGACGCCCGAGAGGGAACGACTTGGCTATCGATCGTCGAATTGGAATTGGCATTCGGAGTCGACTTTTTGAACCAAGCGCGTGCTCGAACAACGGGAATCAATTCGCCCGTAACACCAACAATTTCGAACAGCGAAACTCCGATCGCGGCAATCAACAACGGGCCGAGCAAAAACAGGAATTTGCGTTTTCCGTTTATCGCAAAACGATTCCAAATTCCAATATAGGCGACAATACATCCGATTAGGACCGTACCCGCTCCACCCATGTTTGCGAACTGGTGGTCGGTCTCGAACAGAAACCATCGGACGACCGGCACCAAAGCAAATATTCCAATGGCAACCCAAAGCAAGACAGGCATCCCCCTTGGTTGCCTACCACTTGTCCTTTTAAGCTCAGCATGACTCATGTTATCCGCCGAGGTTTTCGAGTTAAAGTTGCGCAACTTTTCATTCCGAGGGGATATCAGACGTTAGCCGGTGGTTAAGCGGTGCGACACCACCGGAAGAAGATTCGTACCGTAAGTTTCCATCCTGAAAGGATCGCAGGATGTATGACCCTTTCAGGGTCATTCGCTTGTCCTTTCGTTGCCCGGGGGTACGCCGCTTCGCGGCGACCCCCGGCTACTTGCTGTAATCCCTATCGGGATACCCGGCTGCTTGCTGTAATCCCTATCGGGATACCCGGCTGCTTGCTGTAATCCCTATCGGGACCCCCGGTTGCTTGCTGTAATCCCTATCGGGATACCCGGCTACTTGCTGTAATCCCTATCGGGTTAGAAGTGGAAGAATTACCGAGTGAAAGTCGCTCAGTTACTTAGCAATCAGTTTATTGCTGGTCTTGAGCACTTCGACGTAATCACGAGCAACGTTTAGGACCTCTTGGTTGTAGTAACTCGGATTGTAGATCTTGTTGCGTTCGGCTTTCGGGTCGATTAGCTCTTCCTCGTCCTTGTCCGATTTGAGTTCTTTTCGTCGGGCCAGGAAATCGGATTCCTTTAACGAAATAGTCTTGTCGTCTTTTTGTTTGACGTAAGCATCAATTTCTGCGAGGAGTTTCTCGAACTCAGGATTGGCTGCGATCCGTTGATCGGCGTTTTGCTGTAGCATTACTTTCATCGCGCTATCGACCATTCGGTAGTTTTTGTGAGGTCGCGCAGGAACTTTATCAACCGGCAACGGGTAATCCAGGTCGCTTTCGGAGATGTCCAGTTTGGCGGTGATCGATGGCAAAACCACATCGGACGATACGCCTTCCAATTGCGTCGATCTACCGTCGGGCAAGTAGAATTGTTGAATCGTGAGTTTTAGGGCTCCGTAAGACTTTTTTGTGTTTGCTCCGAACATATACGGAGCGAGGTCCATCAATGTTTGGACGGTACCTTTGCCGTGAGTTTTGGGGTCACCAACGATGATGCCTCGTCCATAGTCCTGAATGGCTCCTGCAAAAATCTCACTTGCGCTAGCGCTCATCTGACTGATTTTCACGACCAATGGCCCATCCCAAGCAACGCCTCTCTCTTCGTCCTCGAGTGACTCGATTTTACCGTCAGGCGATTTGACCTGAACGACCGAACCTTGGTCGATAAACAGTCCAGTCGTGGAAACCGATTCAGGCAGTGAGCCACCGCCGTTGCGGCTAAGGTCCAATACGACCGCATCCACTTTGGATTCTCGAAAATTTTTGAGGATCACTCTTAAGTCTGCTGTCGTGCTTCGGAAATTGGCTTTGCCCGACTTGGCACCGTCCATATCCAAATAGAAACTTGGCAGGTTAATGTAACCAACCTTAAAAGGTGAGCCGTCCGCCTTGGTTCCGCTCGGGATAATCTCAGAACGAGCGGCCGAGTCTTCCAGTTTGATCAAAGCGCGGGTGATTTCGTAGACTTGGATGTCACCTGCTGCTTTGGTTTTGACGTGCAATTTGACTTTGGTACCCGCTTCCCCACGGATCATCTTGACGACGTCTTTGAGCTTCATATCCTGAGTCTCGACCGGTGAGGAGCCATCGTCTTGTGCAACAGCAACGATCTGATCGCCGATCTTGATTCGGCCATCCAAATCGGCTGCGCCACCCGCCACGAGTGTCTCGACGACGGTTGTTCCGTCATCTGGACGCAAGGTTGCTCCAATACCCTTGAGTTCGAGTTTGAGGTGAACTCCGAATTCCTCTTGCTCCTGTGGAGCCATATAAGTCGTGTGTGGATCCAGGGCACTGGTCAGCGACGTTAGATAGAGTTCGAGTAGCTCATCGACATCCATTTGGGATTTTGCGTTGTAGACCATTCGATACTGCTTATGCAGCGCTTCCTTGATTTCTGACTCGGTCTTTCCATCGGCTCGCCTCGATAGCATTAGCAGCTTGATGGTTTTGCGCCAACGATCGGTAATTTCGCTCAAGTCCTTTGAGTAACCAATTTCCTTTGCATCGGAGACGATTGTTTCGGAGACTGTAAAATCATGCTGCGCGTCAATCTGCTGATGAACGATTGGAATCACTTGTTCCAGACGTTCCAAGTAGCGTTTGTAAGCGACGTAAGCGAATTTGATATTGCTGACTTTCAGCAGGTCATCCAACTTGTATTCATAAGGCTCGAACTCTTCGATGTCCGAGGCCAAAAAATAGGACTTCATCGGATCGACGTTTTTGAGAAAAATCTCGAAGCCATGAGCCGAGACTTCATCGTCGAACTTTGGATGCAGGATGTGCGCTTGTTCGACGAGCATTCTGACTGTCCGAACAACGGATTTTGTGATCGCAGGCGGCTCGTCCACTTGCGATACTCGAGGAATCTGATCGGCGGCAAGGCTGAATGATATTGCGGGTGATGCCGCCAAGAGCGAAGTGGCGAGTAAACTCAAAAACAGTTTGCGACCGGTTCTATTTCGTGTGCTTTGAATTCGCTTGCGCATAGTAATTTTCTTGCTAGGAATTGAATGTGAATCAACAAATGCGAACGGCAACCGCCCGATTTTGCGCGTGCTCTTCAAAATCGAAAGCGGAAATCCTTCCCAATCACCTTACTTTATCACACCACAATGGTAGGAAATCGGAGGTTGGAAGGCAACATGGATCTAAAACTACACAAAATGTCGTTTCCCCGGCCCTCTCCCCTGTGGTATTCGGCCACCATATCTGGAGAATTCTAGTGGGCCGGTAAGTCGCCCGGGCATTCTCGTACCTTTCGTCGTCGTTTTATTTAATTCCTATCCTGTTTTTCTTCGAACATGAGCGATCAGCGCAAACAAAAGCTGAAGTCGATCCTTTATGCGATCCGTGAGCTAGACGATTTTTCGTCGGACGGTGCAAAGCAGGTTTGTCGCGACGCAAATGCTGCCTATGTCACGAAAGTATTGAATCAACTTACGCGCGACGGTTTGCTTAGCCGGGTGGAACGAGACAAACAGGAGCTCTTTCGCTGGGTTCGCAATGCCAACTGCACTCCGGAAAACTGGATCGATAGCCAAGTTTATGGCGACCAAATCAAACAATCACCCGAACAGGATAGGCCGCGCGAACAACTGCTGCGAGACGGGGCTGCCAAACTCAACGATGCACAGCTCATCGCCATCCTGATACGCGTTGGAATTGTTGGCGAGTCCGCAATCCAAGCCGGACGAAAGCTTTCCAACCGTTTTCCTGAGGAACGTGTGGCGGCGTTGGCCGATGCCAGCTTGGCCGAATTGCGAAATATCAGCAAAACCATCCGCAAAGATAGCTACGCCCAAGTCATGGCGGGCATCGAACTGGGCCGGCGAATTGCCTCGCTAAGGGACCAGCAACCGCAAGCGCCAGACCGCATTCGAGGTTCCGATGACGCGATCCGCTATTGCATGCGAGTGTTCCACAGGCTGGCAATCGATGGAAAGCAAGAGGAATTTCATATTGTCACTTTGGACACGCAACACGGACCTATCAACTCTCATTTGATCACGGTCGGAACGTTGGATGCTAGCCTTGTCCATCCTCGCGAAGTTTTCCGGGCAGCGATTCGCGACTCCGCTTCTGCTATCCTATTGGTGCACAATCACCCCTCAGGCGATCCCACTCCCAGTCGCGAAGACAAGGCAGTGACCGATCGATTGGTCCAAGTGGGTGAAGTCGTCGGTATCCGTGTCCTTGACCATATTATTGTTGCCAAAGAACGCGGTCGAAGCGTTATGGCGGAAAGTTAGTTCGCTATGTTTTGCAAGTTCTACGCCTGGGCGCTCTGTTTCCAAGGCTTCTTCCTCGGTCTAACGGCGTTTGCAAAGGCTCAGCTACCCAACGAAATCAAGCCCGTTGTGGAGCCGTTTGCCATGATCGTCAGCAGCGGCTCCGACTGGATTGCTCTTGGGAAAGAAGATTTTGTCCGGGCAAACTGCAACGAAGACACATGGGTTTGGGATGGCCCAAGCGTCCATTGCACTGGCAAACCGGTTGGAGTCCTGCGTTCAGCAAAAAAATACAAGAATATTGAATTTGTGGGCCAATGGCGCCACCTATCCGAAGGAGGTAATTCAGGCTTCTTTCTTTGGACACCTGAGGATGCGCTCGCCGATTTGCCACCCAATAGACTGCCAGGTGCAGGTATCGAAGTCCAGGTACTCGACCACGGCTACACGGAGAAATACGAAAAATCATCGGGCAAGAAAGCCGATTGGTTTACGACCAACGGCGACATTTTTCCTGTGGGCAAATCCAAGCTGAAGCCGTTTCCACCCTTGTCTCCCAACGGCTCGAGAAGCTTTCCCAAATCCGACCACAGCCTCGCGACTCCAGCTTGGAATCATTACTACGTGCGGGCAATCAATGGCGAAGTGCGTCTTTGGGTCAATGGGCATGAGGTATCGGGCGGCAATGACGCATCGCCAGCCGAAGGCTACCTTTGCTTAGAATCGGAGGGTGCGCCGATCGATTTCAAGGACATCAAAATTCGAATTTTGCCTTAATTCCTTGCTTTTAGGGTGCCGTGTTTCCAAGATGGAAAAAATTGGAACGAATTGGTATTGGGTTTAAACGACTTGGGTTTGTGTCATTACTTTTGGAGATGAATCTCATGGCTTTCCTGTCTAACCCAGTGACTATTTTTTGGGGTGCCATCGTGATTATTTCTGTGGTACCTACGCTCACGTACTATTGGCATAAGACCCGCAAAGCGGAAATGGATGCGGATCTTAAAATGCGAATGCTGGAAATGGGGATGTCCGCATCCGATATCGAACGGGTGCTTAAAGCTGAGAGTCAAGAAACAGCCACTCGGCGTGCATGAAAATAAGGTCGTTCGCATTGAAACCGTCGATCGCTACTGCGATGCGATGGATCGAGTTTCTGCTACCAACGAATCAGCCGCAACTGCTTGCTTTGCAGCTTCCTACGGCAAAGCGATCGTGCGATCTGGGTCGTACTTGGAAACGGAAAAAGGTCACCGGCGATTCTCTCCTCGCGAAGTAGCTCGACTGCTTGGCTTCCGCGACGACTTTCGGCTGCCGGACACACTATCATTCCAACGGCAATGGCATCTGCTTGGAAACTCGCTCTCGTTGCCAGCCGTCCGGCATGTTTTGAATGGGTTGTTTAACGATCAGTCGATTTCGTAGCGGCGAATCCTTTGACGCAGAGTCGAGCGATGCATTCCCAATTCCGCGGCTGTTGTTTTTGAATCTAGTGGTAATTGAAAGGCTGTGGCATTGGCTCGATTACCAATCCCAAGTTCAATGCTTTCGAAAAACGGCTTTTGTCGCAATTTATTGGCATGAGAAGTGAGTCGAGCGATCCAAGGCTGTTCCCGATCGATTGGAAAGGCACTCGACTTGGGAATGAGCCGAGTCGAATCTTCGGAGACAATTGCTAGTTTGAGAGAGGACAGTTCTTGTATCCGCGTCAATACGCTATCGGTCAGAGGATAAGGCGCGTTGACACATAGTTTGCCAGTGGACGTGAGTCGTTCGAGCGTAGCGCTTCGAGCGGCACGATCTGCAAACCACTTCGAGCAAATAGTTACTCCACACGCTGTAGCAAGAACTGCTAACAGCATAGGAAGCAGAAACTGGAGCCGAAGGGATGTTTTCAATGTTTTGTCTTTAGTGTAGCTCGACACTCCGTGCCGAGAATCACGGTGTCGAGAATCACGGTGTCGAGAATCACGGTGTCGAGAATCACGGTGTCGAGAATCACGGCACGGAGTGCCATTGTCGCCTTCTGCTCCGCAAAAGTGCGTGGACGAGGCGCACTTTCGCGGAGCGAAAGGCGACAGTAGCGGAGCGAAAGGCGACTATAATAGAATCACGGCACGGAGTGCCGTGATACACTAACTCTAGCGAACACGCATCTCTTGCGGCATTAACGCCCAAATCGCAGGCTTGCCCGAGTTGCTCTGCCAACCAGACCTTAGCAATACTCGCGTCGTATCTAATCGAAAACCCCGTTGAGCGAAAATCCCGAGCAACTTTTGCTCGAGCGATTGCAATACCCCGACTTGTTCGATTGCGATGTCGCTGCCGCTCGATTCGTCAAGCAAGCGGAACAAGTCAATGCCCGTAGAAGGCTCTGGCCGGTGAACCACCTTGTATTTTTCCAAACTGGCCTTCTTGGCTACGATTGCAATGCAGTCATCCACTCCACCTATCTCGTCGACCAATCCGTGTTGTTTGGCTTGGTCACCAGACCATACTCGACCGCCAGCTAGTGTCTTGAGTTTGTCGATAGGGATTTTGCGAGACTGGCTAGCTAATTTCAGGAATCGGTCGTAAACCTCATCGATGAATCGCTGCATGTTATGAATCTCAGCATCCGACCAAGCTCGATCGATCGCATTGGACGCCGCCGATTCGTCTAGCGTGACCGATTCGACATGCACCCCAACTCGACGAAGCAGCGATCCGAGACTAAGTTTCAGCGAGAAAACCCCAATGGATCCGGTGATCGTGCCGTGTTCTGCGTATATGGGCTGGCCGATGCAACTAACCCAATATCCGCCGGATGCGGCCATTTCGCCCATCGATACAGCCACTGGTTTTTTGCGAGCGAGTTCATCTAAAGCTTGTCGGATGGCTTCGCTGGCCGTGGCGCTTCCGCCTGGGGAATTGACTCGGACGACGACCCCTTTCACGCGGTCGTCTTGAATCAGCTCTTCAATCGACTTGACCATCGGACCGGCCACGATCGAGCCAGGCGAAGCTTCTTTGCCGTCGACGATCGCTCCGCTCAAATGCAGAATAACAATCGAATCGTCTTTCAGTTTAGTGATATCTTTGGGACCGGCCATCGCCTTGCTCATGATTTCGAAGATGGACAGTTCGCGTTTCGGTTTGGATTTGGGCTTGGTCCATTCTATGTCCTTACCGATGGATTCTTGAGTGGTGCTTTTCATTGAGCCATACGGTGCCAGTTTGGTAACAAGACCGGCAGCCAGAGCGTCCGCTGGTAAGAGCATTCGTTTCTTTTGAAGTTCGCGAACAGCGGCTGTTGTTAACCCCCTGCCTTTCGCGATCCGAGAGACTTGAGCGGCGTTGATCGATTCGAGCATTGCTAGGTAATGGCCCTTGAGATGTTCGCTCATCACCGGATTGGTATACGGTTCCACGGCACCTTTGAAGTCGCCTGCTCGAACCACCGATGCCTTGACGCCGACCAGATCCATCGCATCGCGGTAGAACATGGATTCGAGGGCCGAGGAGGGCATGTCGACACCGCCGAAGTCGGCCATGATGATTTCATCGCAACAGGCGGCGATCGCCAAATGGACGTTGCTGGCGTCCTCGAGCCAAGCGATTGTTTTCTTGCCCTTGGCTTTCAAGACTGCCATACGACGCGTGAATTCATCCAACTGAGCGGAGTTGAACCCAACGGCCGAATCCGAAAGGTCAAAGAGAACATGGGTTAGGTTTTCCTCGTCCCCCATTTCTTGAAGGTACTCGCAGAGGCGAAAGAACGATTTGCTTTTGGCAGGAGCCTGACCAAGAATCAAGCTGGTGGGATCAATCGAAGCGGGCTGCATCAAATCATCGTAAGAACCGCTCAACGCAATCAAGCGTAGTTGCTTTTTGGCTGGCAACTTTTCCTTGGTGCTTCTGGTCTTTTCGGCTTTCTTTGCGGCGGGCTCTTTTGGTTCCGAGACTTCGGTGGGCTTTTCCGTTTCAACGGTGGGCGGTTCCGCCGATTGGGTCGGCTCAACAATCGGTTTGGGCGGTTCCGTGGAGGGAACCGCCTCGCGTTGTCCCAAGGCTGTGCCAATGAAACATGCGGCCGTCAGCACGGCAAGAGAGGCTGAACTGAAAAGGATTCTTCGTAATAACAAGCTGAACATGGCAACTCCGGATGCTCGACGGCGGTTGGTAGATTGGAGGACTGCTTCATTATAGCTTGAGATTCAAGAGGGTTGCGGCTTGAAACGGGGAAGCATTTTTTCTCGATTAGAGTAAAATCGATAGACCTTTGGACGATTTCAAAAAAATGTTGGGGGTGGGGGTGGGAGTGATAGTAACGATTGACGGGCCAGCGGGGGCTGGAAAAAGTTCGGTTGCAAAGCGTTTGGCCAGAGAAATTGGGTTTGAGTTTCTCGATACCGGAGCCATGTATCGCTGTGTGACGTTGGCGTGCCTTCGACAGCATTTGCCCTTAACGCGCATCGATGAGGTAGCGGCGGTCGCCAGACGGATCCAAATCGAGCTAAAAGGAAGTCGTGTTTTTTTGGACGGCGAAGATGTTTCGCAAGAGATCCGAAGACCTTCCATAACCCAGTCTATTCGCCCCGTTGCCGATAACAGAACGGTGCGTGAAGCCATGGTTTCCAGCCAGCGCCGCTGGACCGAGGGACGCGATGTGGTGACCGAGGGACGGGATCAAGGTACGGTTGCGTTTCCTAATGCCGAATGCAAGATCTATCTGACTGCAACACCTGAAGAAAGGGCTCGGCGACGGGTTGGGCAATTGATTGAGATTGGAATCGATGCCGACTACTTGGAAATCCTTGAAATGCAAAACCAACGCGACCAACACGATACCCAAAGGGAATCCGGCGGCCTGAAAACGGCTCAGGATTCGATCACGGTTTGGACCGACGGCATGACCGAGGAACAAGTCTTGAAAAGTCTGATTGAGATTATTCAAGAAAAGAAACATGCGATATCCGAGCGAATCGCTGCAAAAAATCAATGAGCAAATCGCTTCCCGAGAAACCAGCCCTTGGCTTTCAGTACCTAGGCAGGCAGCTTTTTTATCGAGGAGTGCGACTTACATGCCGCATGGTTGCTGCCGTGACTTTCGGTCTCCGCACGGAAGGTCAACATCATTTGGAGGTCGAGGGAGGCGGCATGTTGCTTTCGACCCACCAGTCCATGCTCGATCCTGTGATCGTCGGATTGGTTGTGAATCGAAGGCTCAACTATCTGGCCCGCAAGACGCTGTTTAAGAACTCGTTTTTTGGCTTCCTTATCGGGTTGCTCGACGCCATCGAGATCGATCGCGAAAAGGGCGGATTGGCTGGCCTGCGAGAAATGCTCAAGCGATTGCAGCGTGGGGAGCTGGTCTTGATGTTTCCGGAAGGGACAAGGACCTCCGATGGCGAAATTGCCGTGTTGAAGCCAGGGTTTATTCCGGTCGCACGTCGATCGCAAGTGCCATTGATGCCTATCGCCGTTGTTGGAGCCTACGATTGTTTGCCGAAGGGGACTAAGCTCCCAACGAGAAGGCCTATTGCGGTTGTTTTCGGCGAGCCGATTCCCTCATCGGTCTACCTGCCAATGACTGATACTGAAATGATTGAACTGGTTTCAACGCGATTGAAACAGCTTCACCAACGAGGCAAAGAGTTGGTAGGAAGTTCCGAATCCTCGGCACAAAGCGAATGAATAAAGTTTGCTGCCGCGGCTTCGAAGTGACCCATTGTGTCCGTAGATGCAAACGGGGTTAGGAGGCAGGACATCCGACGACGGAGCGACGGATCAACGTAGGCCGGCTCGCTCCGCGACCGGCGGTCAGTGTAGTTCGAACCTAACAAGCGCTCTCCTTCCAAATAACAATGGAATCCTTCCAAATAACTACGGTTCTGTTCGTTGCCGCTCCCCAGCAGACTCTCCTCCGCTGACCTTCCTGCCCGGTATTCGGTAGCCCCGGGCGGTGAGTAGATCTGCCATGCGTTGCGTGTGGTCCCCTTGCAACTCGATACTGTCAATTTCGATGCAGCCTCCTGCCCCGCATTGGCTTTTTAGAAAGCTCATGGTTTCCTGGATTTGCATTTCGGAACAGTGGAATCCGGAAACGACGGTAACGAGCTTGCCCCGTTTTCGTTTGTCGAGCCTTATTTTGAGCGACTGCTTTTCGGGAGGGGTGTCCAATGGTGGACATTTGCAAAGTTGCACAACTACGTGGCATCGATCGCACAGAATCGGTCGCTCTAAAGCAGTTCCGTCGAACAATCCCATTGATCTTTCCTTTGCTGAACCTACCGCTCGAGGTAAAACGATCAAGAAGCGACAAAACTCCCTTTCAATCCTACAGGAACAGCCAAATGTTGGAAGTCTGCATCGATACGATTCAGGCAGCTCTGATTGCCGAAAAAGGTGGGGCAAATCGGATCGAACTCTGTTCCGCCTTGGATCTAGGTGGAGTTACTCCGTCGGGGCCTCTCATTTCGGCCGTTCGCCGTTCGACCAAACTGCCGCTAATTGTCCTCGTCCGCTCTAGAGCGGGTGACTTTTTTTACGAGGATATCGATTGTGACTTGATGGTCCAGGAAGCCAAACAGGCGATTGAACTAGGTGCAGATGGCATAGCAGTCGGTGGACTTGTTGCGTCCATGGATCTAGATTTGACGTTTCTTCGTTCCGTCGTGAATGCTTTGCCGAAATGTCAATTGGTCATGCATCGAGCATTCGACCAAGTTCGTGAACCACGGGTTGCACTAGAGAGATTGGTCGAACTGGGATTCTCCCGCATACTGACCAGTGGCGGCCCAGAAATGGCAATCAATGGTATAGACGAATTGCATCGGCTATGCGAGTGCGCTCACGGTCGCATTGAAATACTGCCGGCAGGAGGAGTTGGTCCCTCAAACGCACTGGAAATCTTGACCAAGAGTGGCGCGGACCAATTGCACGGTTCTTTCCGTGAAACACGGAAGGGAAAGTCAGGTGGCGTGAAGGCGAGTGAAATGTTGCCAAAACTCACTTCTATCCAGCATACGCAGGCCATACTCACTTCGTTTCAGCGTCGTCGCCGCAAAAGTAGTTAGGCGAGCGGCAGGGTGAGAGATAACAACCCTAAGCGTAAGAGACGGACAATTTCGCAGGTCCCTCACTTACGTATCGGGTTATCATGGGGAACAAAAAACAACTATGCCGCGGCGCGTTCGATATGGAGGCGTTTCTTTTCGTCCATGCTTTGCAAGTCGATGACGTTCTTGGCAAGGCCAACAGCACGCAAGAGTCGAATGACCATAAAAGTCATGTCGAACTCCCACCACTTGTGACCATGTTGGGCCAAACGTGGGTGTGCGTGGTGATTGTTGTGCCAGCCTTCGCCATAAGCGATGACAGCCACCCACCACAGGTTGCGACTGTCGTCACGCGTTTCGTAGTTCTTGTAGCCCCATATGTGCGAAGCAGAGTTCACAAACCAAGTGGTGTGCATTACAGCGACCATGCGCACGCAAATGACCCAAACGAGCCAGGAGACAGCCAAGGTTGGTCCGCCAACGAGATAACCAATACCCGTTACCAAACCGCCGAAGGCGATGTGGATGGGGAGGAAGAATTTTTCTAAGAATACGGTGTACTTATCTTTGAGAAGATCTGGTACCCACTTGCGGGCGTAGCCTTCCGGATCACCATTGTCGGTGGTGAAAGCCAGCCAAAACGCATGCGACCACCATGGTCCGTCGTGTGGCGAGTGCGGGTCACCTGGTTGATCGCTATAAGCATGATGCTTGCGATGGTTGGCCGTCCAACTGATCGGGCCCCCTTCGCCGGCAAGAGTTCCGATGGTGGTAAAGACATTCTTGAGCCAATTCGGCACAACTAGCCCGGTGTGCGTTAACAAACGATGAAAACCCAAACAAATCCCCAAGCTGCCCGTCATCCAATGGAAAAGCACAGCCAACCCTAAACCGCTCCAAGTAAAACTCCAGGGAGCGTACAATGCACCGATATGCAATGCGACCAGCCAAGCCGTTGCGCCCCATTGAATGTGGTATACAGTGGGAACTGGGGACACTTTGGATGCACCACCTGCTGCCGGTAAACCCACAGGCACTAATTCCTCAACCAACGATTGCGGCGGGGAAGACAAGGTGCATGCATGATGCTGATGGTGCTGCTGATTAGGCGTGTCTGAAATTGAATCTTTACCTAACATGCCAATGATCCTAAGGGCTGAAGTGTTCAAGGTTAAACCCGATGATGCGAATCCGCCTTTGGCCGATTTGCGTCTGAATACATTAACGCCGTTTGGACATTGCGTATGTCCCGGATTCGTTGTCTGTGTGTCAAAGATATGTAAAACCTTGTTTTGGGACTAGTATTGAACCCCAAAAATCAAGCTGTAAGGCGAGGGGCTGTTTAAAATCTAACTATAAACTGGGTGGCACGCTCTGAGGTACGAAGGGCGTGGTGAATCGCTAGAGTCATTTGCCACACTTCCCACGCCCATCGCTAATCGCGCTAATCGCTTTGGGCGTGCCACACGGTGGCCT